>Ga0325410_1004865_pt1 | contig 14961 bp, 11 predicted proteins | sample PopdelMetagenome_16_FD_206182 | JGI IMG/M metagenome (GOLD analysis project Ga0325410, IMG submission 206182) | Populus deltoides microbial communities from Bellville, Georgia, United States - Xylem-PdIQD-R3 | ecosystem: Host-associated > Plants > Phyllosphere > Stem > Wood/Secondary xylem... | reverse complement strand
CGGTCGATATAATAACCCATAGATCTAGTTGCTATTCTAATTAGGGTTTTAAAATAATTTGTGTGGAAGTTAATTTGGTGTAACAAAATCAACATGATGGGTGGATTTAGTTTGTTTTTTTTTTAAACATTAATTTAATATTTCTTTTATAAAAAGTATTAAAAAATAATATTTTAGATTTAGCTGGTGAAACTGGTATAATTTATTCAATTTATAATCTAAATTATGAATTTTAATAACCTTACTTTTTAAATTTTATTTTTTTAATTAAATAATTAAAAATTAAATATTTATAGAAAAAATAAAAAATAAGATTATCAAGTTCAAATATGTTTTTTTAATTGTTGTTTCTAATTTATGTAATTTTTTTTGTTTGGACAACAAAAATTATTTTTTTATTAGCAACACAATTCATTGAATAAAAAATAACAGCAAAAAACAAATTCCTCAAATATATAGATTTGAAATAAAAAAAAAGTGAGTGTATTAAAAATAAATCTAAATTTCCTTATTCAAGTATTTATTTTACTTTTGATGAAAATACTTTTTTACGACGAATATTGTTTTTTATGAAAAAAATCATTATAATCTTGAAAGCAAGCTTGAATTTAAAAAAAAAATCATGAATTGATCATCTCCTAGCAACCACATAAAAAATAAGAAATTTTAAAATTTGATAAATATAATAAAATCATGTAAAAATTTATTAAAATTTTAAACAATAGAATAATTATTTTCATTGAATATTTATAAGGTTCTTGTTGTGCAGGTACATAATAATTGATAATAATTGAAAAAAAATTCCATTCTCATAAAAACTCATGATATTATATAATAATCATGAAAAAAATGAATAATAATTGAAATATAATTTCAAACTTTTTTATAGTACATTTAAATCAAAATACAAAAAAAAAACAATTAAAAAAAACATAGAAGGGCGGGCTTCAAGGTCAAATAGATGGGACACGCTCTCTTGGCTTTCCTTTTTTTATTTATTCAAGGAGCAAACGACATGTTTTATACAATAAAGCTAGTTATATGTCCCGTGTGATGTCGCGAGTTAATTATTTTTTATATTTCATAAAAAGTTAAGATCTAAAAATATTAGGTTTTTTTGTAAAGTTATACCCAAGAGTCTTAGGTTTAGTTGCAACGCCTAATCTAAGAGTAATATTTATAATATTAATAATAACATTAAACTTGCATGGCTTAAATTTAAGTGGATTTGACTGCAATACCAGACACAATAGCATTGGATGTGGGTTTAGCTACAAGGTCGTGTCATAAATGTGTGATAATTAAATAGATTAGCTAAAAAGAAAAAAACAAAGAAAAAAAACCAACAGGAAAATAACAACTAATGAAGAAAAAGAAAAAAAAATATGAATTAACTGGGTTAACCCTTCAAACCAGGTTAACCCGTCATACCTTGAATTCGCATCGTGAAAGTTTGATAATTAAAAAGGAAAAAAAAACTAATGGGTTAACCCAGAATTAACTGGGCTAACTCGTCAAATCAGGTTAACCTGTCAAACCCGGAATCCGTGTCATGAAAGTTTGATAACTAAATGAAAAAAAATTACCATTAACAATTTAAATTAAACAAAAAAAATTAATTAAAAAGAAAAAAACAAAAGGATGAGCCTTTTCACTGTGGACTGCACTGTGCAGTCCACAGTCAAATGTATAAAAACAACAAAAAAACTAAAGGAAAAACTAAAGGCATCAGTCGAGAACTACTTAGAAAAAAATTTAATATTAATAAACTAAATTAATTAAAAAGAAAAAATAAAAGAAAAAAAACCTCTAAGAAGAAAAAAAACTAAATAGAAAGAAATTTAACATTAACAAACTAAACTAAACGAAAAAAAATAATTAAAAAGAAAAAAAAGCAAAAAAAAATCCAGGTTAACTCGTCAAACCAGGTTAACCCGTTAAACCCGGGATCCGTGTCATGAATGTCTGGTAACTAAATAAAAAAAAGTGAACATTAACAAACTAAACTAAACGAAAAAAATTAAAAAAATCTGGGTTAACTCGTCAAACCATATTAACCCGTTAAACTTAAGATCTGTGTCATGAAAGTTTGATAACTAAATAAAAAAATTTAACATTAACAAACTAAATTAATCAAAAAAAAATTATGAAAATAAAAAACAAAAAAAAAATTGACGGGTCAACCCAAAATTAACTGAGTTCACCCGTGAAACCAGGTTAACCCGTGAAACTCGAGATATGTGTCACGAAAGTCTGATAACTAAATAGAAAGAAATTTAACATTAACTAACTAAACTAAATGAAAAAAATTAATTAAAAAGAAAAAAAGCAAAAAAAATATATTTCTGGGTTAACTTGTCAAATCAGGTTAACCCGTTAAATCCGGAAAACGTGTCATGAAAGTCTGATAACTAAAAAAAAAATTAACATTAATAAACCAAATTAAACAAAAAACTTTTGTTAGAAGAAAAAAAATAAAGAAAGAAGCAAAAAAAATCCCGAAAGGTATAAAAAACAGCTAAAAAAATAAGACAACTTAAAAAAAACCAAAAACGGATCGGTGTTTTACTGTGGACTGCACAGTGCAGTCCACAGTAAAACACCGATCCATTTTAGTATATGTTACAATTAATTAAAAAGAAAAGAAAAAAAAATTCGGGTTAACTCGTCAAATCAGGTTAACCCGTCAAACCCGGGATCCGTGTTATGAAAATTTGATAACTAAATAAAAAAATTAACATTAACAAACTAAATTAAACAAAAAAATTTATTAAAAGAAAAATACACAAAGAAAAAGGCAAAAAAAAAACCCATAAAGGCAATAGAAAACTAAAAATAAAAAATAAAAGCAAAAAAAAATAAAAAATAAAAACAGAAAAAAATGAGAAAAAAATAAAAACGAAAAAAGAAAAAGAAGAAGACAAAAAAATGAAAAACAGGAAAAAAAAAAGGAGAGGACTGCTCAGCGTTTCACTGTGGACTTGCACAGTGAAACAATGAACAGTTTTAGTTTTTTCTTAATAATATACATGATGTTTTATTTGCTTTTTTAAATTTTAGTCACAAGTGATTAAAACATCAAGTTAGAGTTTTTTAATTTAAAAAATCTTTTTCAATAAATTTATATCTAGAAATACTTATTAAACACCTTTCTAATCTCAATAAATCAAATTTTCAGCTTAAAACACTCCTAAATTAGTAAATAAATACAAAACTAAATTTTTATTTTTCTTGATTCTGATTTACCTTTTCCAATAAGATGAAGACTCAAAACATATCGATAGAACTTCTCTTGTTAATTAGAATTTATTAACACTAAAATTAATTTTTTTATTGTTGAAATATAGTCACCCAACAAACTTCTTTTATTTTTAAAACTCAAAGATTGAAAAATAAATATAATAAAATTTTAAAGAAAAACAAAAAAATTTAAAAACTAAAGGAATAGGAAACTTAGCACAAGTAAAATAGGTCAACCAAAATTTCATGTGAATTTAAGAATGGCCATATTATTTTTTTTTTAGTTCATTTTCTTTTAATTGTGTTTTATACTCTAAATTCCAATTATATCTCATTAAAATTAAATTAGCCTCTAACCAAGTTTCAAAATCTAACAAAAACCTTTAACTCTCTGGAGAACACAAAGATAATGGATTATCAACTTCACAAACGCTAAAAACAGCACACTAACTGATATAATTGAAAAACAATCATTGAAAAAAAATCTAGCTCAGACAATTATAATAAAAGCTAAATGGCATGGAGAAATCATTGTAAATCAAAAGATTTTTTATTGTAGATTATAATAGTAATTTCACTTTTAATTTCTCATCTTTTCGTGAGACGTTTCTTTGGCTTTCTATTTCTTCTCCAGTGTATGGGTGGCGCCCGTGCCATTAAAGAGATACGTTTGATGTTTTCTTGTGGCTAAATCTAGCCCTCTTCCACATGATGTAGCGCGTATAGACAAATAATGGTTGAATTGCCACATTGTTTGTGTTTTTTTCTTTCTTTTCTCTCTCCTAACAACTAGAGTGGACAATTGTCCTATTTGTTTGTTGTTTGTTAAATTAGACATACTTTCCATACCTAAAGCGCTAAGGTCTAGCATGTCTGCCAGACCCAAGGCGCTTGCCTGAGTTTGTGTTGGCAGCCAGGCCTAAGCGCTTGAGTATGACACGGTTCCAGACTTATATTATTTGGGCTTGATAAAGAGTTGAGTGGAGATTTAAAAATTAACCTATTTGGTTAGATTTAATAACACTATTAAAACATTCTCCATACTCTTAATATTTTTTTAAAAAAATAATATTGACTAGCTGCGGAGCGCGGGCAATAAACTAGTGATGTGTAAAAAAAACTCAATCTTTTTCTTTAAAATAATGTTTTTTCAAGCTTTTTTTTTAAACTAGATTAACTCAAATAAATTCATTTATTTTTGAATCGTAACAAGTTTTATGAGGGTGTAATTTATAAAAGTACAAAAAAAATGTTAAAAATGATTAAATTATATAAGATTTTTATAATTATTAACATTGTCAACTACTCGCACTCTTATGACCAGCACTATCATATCTATTTATTATAATCAAAATTCATGATTAAGATCAATTATCAAATTTTGAATAAGAACTTTGAAAAAAATAATTAAAATCCTATGTCAATGGTAGTCATGATAGCTCATGAATATGACAATTTCATGTCATCTACTAGGTGAGGTTTTGCAAGTATTCGAACTCCATTAAACTTCCTCAGTCGCTTTACAATGATATCATCCAGGAAGGATGGGGAGGTGGTGATAAGGTGAAGGTTTTAATGGAAAAAAAACCAGAAAAAAAAAACTTAGATTAATTTAAATCTTGAATTTTATTTAATTATGGTATCGGCGAAAGAAAAGATTATGTTCATATTTGTAAGTGAGATTAAATTAATGGGATTCATGGATTTGTTGAGAAAACAATATTGCATTGAAATTTTATCATGTATTTATTTTTTTACAGAATAAAATGTTTCTTTATTGATTTTCTGTTTTATTTTTATTAATTTCAATGTTTAAAGTCTTTAGATTTTTAATACTTTTTGGGTGATTTGAGACATTCCATAAACTTCAAGTACAAGACTAAAATTTACAGATATTTTTAGTTGATGATCCGCCTCAAGGTTGTTAAAATCATGAGTTGACTCTTAAAATCTTATGATTTTACGAGTCAACATATATATAACGTATCAAATTGGCTTAAAACTCGAAATCGGTCAAACTCGATCAAAATCAGTAAAATCGGATCGATTTTACGAGTTTGATCGATTTTAAGTTTTAACCCGCAAAAGTTAAAAAATTTACTGTCTCCTTGTCCGAGTCCCCTGACACTTCACTACATAGTCCCCACTCCCCAGTCTCTCATTTCCCCGTTGCCCAAATTTTAAATTTTCAATCTTAGCAAACTAACACCAGCATTAGAGGATCTTGGGCATGATAAACCTTATATTGTATTTTAGACCGGGAAGACATGATCGGAGGATCGAAACCATGGGAAAACAGAGGTAGACGGTGAGAAATCAAAGGAGTAAAATAAGAGATAGGAATACTTATATATAGAGAGAAGTATTGTGTTTTAAACTAACCATTTGTTAACTACAAAGAGAGACGACAAAAACTCAGAGAGAACTTGAAATACATGTCTTGCTTAGTGGGATATTTGGACATTATTTCTAGGACTTGTTACTAACATAAAAAAGATGGAAGGTGAGGTGGCATGAGATTAAATTGATGTCATTTTGTACGTTTTTGTTCTCGTTGTCACGGGTTCACTGTATTGGTCTCAGTTAATTTTTTTTTGAAGTTGGTGATATACCTTAAAATGTTGTATCATCTCACTAGTTGCCTGTAGTGTGTTTAAAGACCTGACATCTAGAAAATATTTTGAAACTCTATCAATAAAACATAGTTGTTCAATCTTATTTTTTTTTTTTTGTATTTTTAAGTTATTTAAACCATGTATGAATTTTTATTTGAATTATGTATTTTAAGGTGTTTGGACATGTGTATTGTTTATTTCACTTTTATTTTAATTGTGTTATATTATTATTTACTACTTGACTGAAATTGTCAATATATAATTAGTTAAAATATTTTTCTTGCGATTTTACGATTTTACGATTCGAGTTTACGATCCGAGTTTATATTGTATATTTCGTGTCGTGTCAAAAAAACGTTTTTGACAACCTTGGTCCGCCTTATTTAATTTACCCTGGCTAAAGTTTATAATAGTTTCCATGTACTTAATCATGTTCCATTTCAGTCATTATATTAAAATATTTCAATGTTAATAAAGTTTATGTGCATTCGTAAGTTAACCTCAAAAAAAAAAAAACCTAAAAGGCATGAAAACATTATAGCCCAAGAGTTACAATGTTTTCTCTCTCTCTCTGTTTTTTTCCCAATTGTTGAAGCTTTTTTTCTTTTCTTATATATTGCAAATCTATACCTATAATTTATTTCAATTAACTTATTGTAGAGTTATTTTTTTGTTTCTCGGCATCAACTTAATGCTCGAGTTAATAAAAGAAAATTTAATTTTATTGCTTAAAAAAATTAAACCGAATTAAATTTGGCACCAAGACAAAGAAACATGTTTTGTTTTTATTGTTCATGAGGTGTGTTTTGTAAAATTTTGGTCTCCAATTTTTTTATTTATTTATCCCTATTTATTGAGACTTTGATGTTTGGTTCTATATTTTATTTGTTTTGTGTTTTAGTCCCTAGTTTATTAAGGGAGAGAGTCACTAAAATATAAAAGGGTAGAGAAAAAATTATCGTTTATCCATATTATGATAATAAAAAAATAATTTTATTTTCAATGAATTCCATCTGATGAGAGGAGTTTTATTTATGTATTTTTGACCTTTTATTTTATTAGAAAAATAGATCTTAGCTCAAGAGTTTTTTTTTTTATTGATTAAAGGTTCTTTTGAGGGTAGAAATGAGTTCACTAAGGTTTATGAGTATTTCTTAGATGTTTTCAAGTGAAAAAAAAATTTAAAAACAAGTGTTTTAGATACAATGAGTCGGGATATGACTTTTCAACTATTTTTTGGCTGTCTGGTATAGCTAGAGCACAACTAATAAATAACGTGTTATTTGTCATTATAGATGATGCATCATCTGCTTTCTCTTAAAAAAATAAAGTCTAATGAGCCGTACATCCATTTGAAGAAAAAGAAAAGGAAGAAGAAGGTCAAACCACATGAGCCTAGGCTTCTTGTTAATGGGTCGGGTATGTTGGGCCAAACATGCACAAGCTTTTTTTTTTTGCCTATATATATATATATTTTTTATTAAAATTCACTCAAAGAAATAAATTAAAAATATATTTGAGTTATTATTTTATTAAATACAATTCAATTTTTATTTTGCTTTTGAATAAAATTGTAAGATTTTTTTCTTATAACACTAGCTAATGCTTCTATTTGTGTGTTTGGCAGTGTGGTTGCGGTTGCTTTTTAAATAGCTTTTCATGCCAAAATACATGAAAATGATGTTTTTTTATTTTTTAAAAATTATTTTTAACACCAGCACATCAAAATGATTTGAAAACACTAAAAATATATTAATTTGAAGTTAATAAAAAAATAAAAAATTTTCAAATTTTATCAAAAGCGCTTTTGAAACGCAGAAACAAACAGGCTCTACAGTCAACCGTGATTTTTTTTTTTAAAATTTATTTAGTGGCTTTCCTGCTTGTATCTATTTTTATTATTATATAATTAAATAAAAAATAGATTTCAATTAAACTCAAATGGGTTCATGACTCCGATCAAAGGTTTGACAAGTTAACATAAGCTAACCCTGATCAATCTAAAGTATTATCGTTTCAATATCAAGAAAAATAATACAATCTTGAAATTTTTTAAGTCAGACCAGATTTTAATGATGTTGATCTAATTATATTTAAACATGTCAAATCAATCGTATCAGATTAAAATAATTTTTATATGATTTAATTTAAAACTCATATTAGTGAAAGAAATTCTCCAGGTTGATTTCTTTCTCCAGGTTGATTTGTTGGGACGAGCTGTCCTAATTTTGAGTCCAGTGGGCTACATTTTCACCCAGCAGAGTAATGGCTATCCCAGCTGATGTTTTGTTCATCTTAAAATTGTTTATTTTGGTTTCACTTCTCAGGATGTGCGCAAGCTGCCTTCCAACATTCTGAATGTCGAATCCTGCCATGGTTGATCCATTCCCTCCATACTTTGCACAGACTGAAGAATCTTTTGTGATTCGAACTGCAAATGCGCCTGGAAACTGACCTGCAACAGCAATATTCCTTTCAAGGCTAGCACCATCATACCCACAATCATGATCCCACCCATGGGAGTCTAGAATTGGCCTTAGAAGAAACTGAGAAGTGAGCTCCAATGCTCGATACCTGTAAGAAGGATTGTCACTGTCAAAGGAAGGTGGTAGGACGAAGTCAGGCATAGCTACTGGAACAGTTGCTGGGCCAACATCTTCCTGGTCCACAGCTTCGCCAATGCCATCATAACCTGGTGTGTCGATGATTCTGAGTTTAACTCCATCTACGGTTCCAACAATTTCCTTCACCATAGTTGTGGCAGGTTCAAAAGCATTGATCTCTACTTTCTTCTCACCGAAAATAGAATTAACGGTTGCACTCTTTCCCACTCCAGTTTTCCCAAGAACCAAAATGTTCAAAGAGAAGTCCAAATCATCTTTCCCCTCAGCTTCAAGCTGCATGGCCATTTTCTTGGCATTTTCAAGGCTAAAACTCTTGATTAACATGTGCTCTAGTAGCCACAACCAGCCCATGTAACACCTGTGCAGCTATGGAATCTTCAGGGGATTGTCCGAGTCGCTGGACAAGCCTCAAGAACTTCACTGCCATTTTCTGTATCTTCACAATCACCGTATCTTCTTCATTCAAATCATTCTTCACTACATCCACGACCGTTTCAGACAGTGGAGCAGGTCTCACAATGCGAAATGGGAAAGCTGAACCAACAAGACGTTCAAGAGAAAATACTCTGGAACCGTCAGGAGAGGTTAACGCAACTCTGCCTCCATCCACACCAGCACTAGTTGCTGCTTTCAAAAGAGAAGCCAAAGCATCTGATTCTAATAAGTCATTTCCTATTTGCTCCATATCTATGTCCCCTTCTTCATCTGATCCTGTAGTAATCTGGCCATCAATTCTCCCTGAAGAAGCGTCAAATAATTCCTCTCCAATTTGTTCCTTGATTGCATCCACTTCATCATCCGAGTATGCAATAATCAGCTCATGAATTCTCTGTGAATGATTATGGGAAACCTCCACTCCTGAAAGAGAATCAAATAGTTCCTTTGCCATTTGCTCCTTAACTATTTCTACTAATTCCCTTGCCATCTGCTCCTCAACTATGCCTGCTTCTCCATCCGAGTCAGTTATGATCTGCTCGTTAGTTCCCCATGAACGATCATGAGAAACCTCAGCCACTGAAGGAGAAACAAAGAATTCTACTCCAATCTTTTCTGTAACTATGTTTCCTTCTTCATCCGCATCTGCAACAATCTGCTCATGAATCCTCCCTGAAGGAGAATTAAATGATTCGTCTCTGCTTTTCTCCTTAACTATATATGTCTGCTGCTTCATCTGGATCTGCAATAATCTGCCGGTGTGAATAATCATGAGATACCCCGGTAGATGAAGGAGAATCAACTAATTCCTTTCCCATTTGCTCCTTAACAGTGTCTTCTTCTTCATCAGAGTCTGCTCCTTAAAAGATCCTTTTCTTTTCCTGTAACTTTCCCATCAGAGGGATAATTTAAATTTGCATAGAAAATGGGAAAATTTAGAGTTACAAGGTTCCTCCATGATTACGGTTTTTTTTCCCATGACACCAATCAAACAAAAGAGAAGGCATTCATCAAGTATCTATCTATCTCTTCTCAGTTCAATTTGCATATGGTGAAAGTTTACACTATCCTCTGTCATTTCCCTCAAACTCCTTGTCCTTCTTTCACTGTTACTCGGTAAGGTTTATTTGCCAGTGCCCAGCAATCGAACGTTTTTTCAGTTAAACGAATTTTTTTAGTTAATAAATATAACCTTTTCATGGTAATTTTAAATTTGAATGAAATTAAATTAATATATTATAATTATAATTATATTTTTATAAATATAAAATATTAAAATGATCATAATTTGATTAAAAAAAAAAAAGTTGCAATGTTGATATGTTTTTTTTTATATGAAAAAATCCGTTTCAACAAATGAGCATATTTTTTAAAATTATTTATTGAAAAATATATGAAAAAGTAAAGAAAAAAGAAAATAGTTTTATGTTAGTTAATTAACAAACCGTAAGTTCTTGTGTTGAGAAAATCATGTAATTAACGAGTATTCACATTAATCTCATTTGATAAACAGTAATTAAGAGTAGCATTGTGATATAAGGTTGTGCTTTTGTTAGGTTGTCACATACATAATTAGCCTTTCTTGTCGGATTTTTTTAATTAAATAAATTAAAAATTATATGTGTTAATAAATAAATAAAAATTTAAAAACAATAAATAAATAAAGATGAAAACTGAAAAATTAAAAAGCATATATACACTAAGATATTTGATCCTCAATTTGGGCCTTCGATATAGTTGTTTTTAATTATTTTGTTAACATAAATTAATTTTTTTAATCAAATGATAATAAAAATAGACACACATAATTAAAATTGATTGAATAAAATAGAAGAAAAAAAATATGATACAAGGTGATGGATATTAAAAATATTATTCAAAAATAAATATTTTTTATTTTTAAAAATAAATCTCATTTATATAAAATATAAATGAAATTATGGATGAATTAAAACAATATATTGAAAAATTAAATGCATATAAAATAACTAAAAACTAATCGTTATTTAGAAGAGGCTAAATAAACAAAATAAAATAGAAAAAGAGTATTAATTTAAATATAAATTTAAAAATTATTTCAAAAAGATACATATAAAAAGACATTAATTAGAAAATATTTGATTTTTTTTTAAAAAAATCAAGTGTTGCTAGGCTTAGTAAACTAAGCCAACATGTCTAGCCCATCTAGAAAGGCCTGCATATTTTGACCCATAATTTTATTTTAGATGTCTTATGCCCTAATTATTTTTGAAAAAAATAAGTAAGGTGATGAGCAGATTGGCTTAAAATCAGGTAATGAATCAAATAGAATAATTTGACACCAATATTAATTATTTTTGTGGTTGGAATCGGTGCCAACATAAATTTTCTCTCTAGAACCAAAATCTTGAAATTTTCTTTCACCTTTCTCAAATTAGGAACCAAGAAATAAGAAAAATAAAGTTAGGAATCAAAATTGATTTTGCCCTTAAATTTTAGAAATGGAAGGGACCCGATATTTATAATTTGAAAAGTATGAGGGCTACAATAAACATTTGCATAAACTTGTTAAAGACACTCATTCCCACTATATTTTTCAGTTTAATCCCCTATTTTTCAACCCCACCCTTTCCCCAACAAATTGGCTTAAAATTTGGTCCCATAAAGGCCAAATTAAAAAAAAAAAACAAAAAAAGCATTGTGAACAGTCCATCCACAGTGCCAAGTGAAGGGACCTACAATGCATTTTGCACAGTGAATTCCCCATACCTTTTAGATTTACTTACTAAATAAGTGGTTGGCGTTATGCTGTGGGCCAAACCAATTTTTCCTAACATTAAAAAAAATGTTAAGGCGATACCTGTGTTTTTAACAAATCAAGAAAAATGTGATATTCAAGTAAAATATTTGACTGAGTTTGATAAGTTTGGTTAATCTAATAATATGATTAGAAAAAAATGGTATTGACAACAAGTAAAGCAAAAAAAAAAAAAACTAATAATGATTTAATGCAAAAAACAAATACGTGTTAATAACATAGAAATATATCTTTTCATTATTCTTAAAAGGTCCATATGATCTTATTTTTTAACAAAATAAAAATTAAATGAGAATGAGATGATCATATAAAAACCAAAATAAAAAATAAAAGCATGAATTTCAATTCTTAGTAAACAAAATGTTGAACAATGAAATTATATATATAAAGAAAAGAGAAAATGATTCAAGTCTATCTCAGTTAGCAAGCCAAATCTATGATTTAGTCGCGATATCGAGATAACTCCATGAAAAGCAAATCGAATAAAATCATGAAGTTTAATTCTCAAACAAATCAGGTGTTGCAAGTGCGAAACCAAAAAAACAATAAGACTTATAAAAGAAACAATGTAAAAAATACTTGAATCAGCCCTAGTAAACCCGCTGAATCCATGATTTGAAACATGAGATTGGGATAAATCTATAAAAAGAAAACTGAAAAAAAAACAAAAACAAATCTCTAATGAATATAATGTTGAAGGATGAAATTGAATTTTTTTTAAAAAAAGAATGACTTGATAAAAGATTGAATCTAACTCGAAATAATCTTTGTAACCCTTGACATGGGTTATGTCATCGAATTGAACCATAAAAGTCAAACCCAAAAAAATTATGAAGCTAGATTCTCAATCAATCAAACAATGAGGGGTAAAATTGAAAAAAAATCAATGAAAGACGATCCGAAACAAAAAAAAAATAGAATTGTAAATAATGATGACTAAAATTGATATAAAAAGAAAATAAAATCAAATTTTGAGAGATGAAATTAAAAAAAGAAATTGAATCAAGAAAATAGAAGAAAAAAAACAAATAACAACTAAAAAAATATAGATCAAATTTCATACAAAAATTAAATGCCAAGAGTTGAGACCGGAAAAAAAATAATCAAATTTGATTTAATAAAAAGAATGAGGGCTAAAAAAAAAACAACATCAAAAAACAATTCGAGCGAACCTCGGTAAACTAGCTGAATCCATGACCCGCTACATGAAATTGAGACAAATATAGAAAAGAAAGTGAAAAAATAACAAATGCAAATCCTTAACCAACACAATTTTCAAAGATAAAATTGAAAAAAAAAATTAAAACAGGACAAAAAAAGATTGCATTCAAACCGGTCTAACCTAATGAGATTGGATCGAACCATAAATGGCAAACTCAAAAAAATCATGAAGCTAAATTCCTAATCAACTAAATAATAAAGGGTAAAGCTAAAAAAAAAAAAAGAATAAAAAAAATTGAATTGAAAAAAAGACGATCAAAATTGATATAAAAAGAAAATAAAATCAAATTATGAGAGATGAAATTGAAAAAAAAAATAAATCAAGAAAAGTATAAGAAAAAACAAAAAAAAATCAAAAAAATAAGAATCAAATGTGATAAAATTAACTAATAACCATACTTTCTGATTTTTTACAAGGACAACATGTGTTTTATGGCTAAAAAGAGAGATAAGATGGAGAAAGAAAAAAATATCGTAAGAGCTCCATCGTGTAGAGGGTGGCTACATGCACCACACCACCACGAAGAGGGCGGCGAAACACATCAAATACCTCCCCGAAATATAGTGTTCGGCTATCAGGATGGCGCTGCACGCATTGTATGAAAGGTGCGGGTATTGCGCGTGCCAACAACTTTTTATTTAAAATAATATTATATTTCAAGTAAAAGACTTAAATGCCCCCACACCAACTAACTTATTACAAAAAAACTATATGAAATGACAAAAACACTCTTGGACTTAACCCTATAAAAATTTAATTCTAAGAGTAACTTGGGTATTTCACTGTTCAAAAAACTTTGAAATGCCTGAAAAACCCATCACTCTCAAGTTTAATTAAATTAGCTTGTAAGGGTAGTATAATAATTTTATTGTGCAATTACGAAGCAAAAAATCCTAGCTATTCATGTGGGTTTTGAATTAACAATTTAATCATGTGAAAAGGATCATTTTACCTCTCAAACTAAGTTATGAGTTTTGTATTGTTAATCCACATTAAAATAACAACAAAGTAATTTTACTATGCTAATCCACATTAAAATTAGAGATTTTAGGTTTTTTTTTATATAATAATAGTGAAGTTTTTGGGTTTTTCTTTTATTACTATTATTTTGTTTCGTGTATCTGATCAATTAAAAACATTAATTTAGCAACTTGATTTGGGTTTATATATTCACGAGAAGAGAGAGAAATTAAGATTGAAAAGAAAGAACTCTTCTAAAAAAAAAAAAAGGATTATGATATGTTGTTTGTAGAGTTTTACGATATATTATATACATGAGTAGTTCGGTTATTTTATTCAAATTAAAAAATTGTTTTCATTCATGATATAAAATGTAATTTTTTTAAAAATAAAACAAAGCAAGAATAAAATAAATAAACTACAAGATATTAATGTAATTAACCCTTCATTAAATTATTTATTTTGTGTGTAATAAGGAGAATTTTCTTTATGGTAAATCAAAGAGGGTAATTGCTAGCATTAATTTTATGTATCACAAGCTATCATAGTATCCACGAAGCATAGTTCTAAAATCCAGGCTGACCCGGCAAATCGACTTAGAACTGAAACTGGGCCGGGTTGGAGAAAAAACAGGAAAAGAAAAAACCCGGTGTGACCTAGTAAGACTCGGTCAAAAACCCGATTGCAATCCATTGATTTTTTTTTTACTAAAACAATATCATTTTGATTTTTTTTTAAATTAACTTGGATAATCCAGTGACCCGATTAAAATCCAAAACCCGAACTTTAGACTAGACCGGCCAGCAACCCGGTTCTAAAAACTATGCCACGAAGAGTTGTTTGTCTGGATGAGATAGGGCTACTAACCTCAAAAATGAAAGAAAAAAAAAATGGATAGCTAGCCATGTTTTTGCGTAGACTAGTACAAAAGTGTACCTTGCAGATTTTGGTGGGTGCTTTGCAGACCCAAATCCTTTATTCACCATTTGTGTTTCATTTCATCCATTGCACATATTCCAAAAAGTAAACAGAAAAGCCTCTTTTTTTCCCTTCTTTTTTGGGTTACTA
>Ga0325410_1004863_pt1 | contig 14965 bp, 7 predicted proteins | sample PopdelMetagenome_16_FD_206182 | JGI IMG/M metagenome (GOLD analysis project Ga0325410, IMG submission 206182) | Populus deltoides microbial communities from Bellville, Georgia, United States - Xylem-PdIQD-R3 | ecosystem: Host-associated > Plants > Phyllosphere > Stem > Wood/Secondary xylem... | reverse complement strand
ATTTCTAAACACCATGGTGTTGTCGATCGAAAGCAATCTTCACAGTATAGAAAAAGACTTGATGCAACAAAATCAAATGTAATTAATATATAGTTTTGCTTGTGGAAGCTGACATAAGGACTTCATTGACAAACGAGTGGAACATTGAACAAGTTATTGACAAAGAACAATATATTATCGTGAGAGCCTCATATAAAATTAAAATTAAATTTGATTTTGTTTCAATTTAAAATTAAATCACTAAATTTTCAATTGGTTTGAATCAATAAAATTAAATTTTATTTTGCTAAATTAAACATTAACTCAATGTCGAAACTTATTTTTAATATCGTGGGAGCCTTATATAAAATCAACCGTAATAAAACATCAAACATAAAACCAATCAAGCTTAATATAAAATAATTAAATTGGAAATAAAAAAACCAAGTGACATAAAACCAATCAAGCCTCCAATGAATAGTGTCTTTATCCTATGTTGTGTTTTCATTGTTTTTTTAATATTTTTTTTATCTTATATTGTCTCACATGCTTATAATTTTAAATATTATTTCATCATTTACCAAGCATTAATTTTACAAAACTGAACTATGATAGTAATAGAAAGCTAAAGGATTTGAGAATAATTTTTTTTTAATGTGGTTGATTGTTTATATAAATATTGTTTTCACCCTAATTTTTTAGAAGTTTCTTTTTCTTTTATCTCATATTGTCTCACATGTTTATAATTTCAAATATTATTTTATCGTTTACCAAGCATTACTTTTACAAAATTGAACCACGATTGTTAAATAGAAAACTAGAGGACTTGAGAATAAATGTTTTTATATGGTTGATTATTTATATAAATATTGTTTTCACCCTAAATTTTTAAAAGTTATTTTTTCTTTTATCTCATATTGTCTCGCATGTTTATAATTCTAAATATTATTTTATCGTTTACCAAGCATTACTTTTACAAAATTGAACTACGATTGTTAAATAGAAAGCTAGAGGACTTGAGAATAAGTGTTTTTATATGGTTGACTGTTTATATAAATAATGTTTTCACCCTAAATTTTTAAAGGTTTTTTATAATATCCCTTAGTTCTACTTGTAATTAATGGAATTTATAAAATTTACCCCTAACTTCATTTCATCATATCAAGACTTGGGTGGCATCGCAACTCGCAACACAATTGCTAGTAGAGGAGAGATGAGGGGTAGTTGGATTCTGGCTTTTTGAGTTTTGGAAGATTTCATAGTGGTTTTTTTTAGCTTTTGGAGACCATAGATTGATTAAATAAGATTTCAAGGTTGTTCTCTAGGTGTTTAGGTCAAAAATATATTCAAAAACAGTTTTTGAATTGAAAATAAAAGATCTTTATTTTTCTAGCTACCACGGTGGCTGGATTCTTGGCAATAATAGATGACGCACCGTCTATTTTTTTGGCAAAGAATAGGACCACAATGTGTCGCCCGCCCCATTATCTTCATAAAAAAAATTAAGGCCCACGTGGAAGCCTTTTCTTTGTGGACCAGATGGTAGGCTTCGCTTACCCATAACACCTGACCTCACTCTTTTTAAAAAAAAAAAAATTTATTGTTTTTTATATGTTTTTAAAAAATATTTTTTGCATTTATGTTTTGATTAACACTCATTCTCTATGATTTTCTTGGTTTATTTAGTGTTTTGAAGTAATGATCTTTTTAATTATATTAAGTGTGTTTAGTTTTTTTTTACGACGTTGGTGTGATTTATATATAATTTTTTTTATTTTATATAGATTAAACTTATTTTTAAAAATAAAAACATTTATTTTTTTTACAATATTTTTAATATGTGCAACCTTGAATGAAAATTTTTTCCTTTTATTTTATTCAATAAATTTTAAGTGTATGTCAATTTTTGTTATAGATTGATCTTCATAAATAGATTCATTAAACACAACTGGATAAATGATCCAATTTTTTCATTTCTCCAGTTTTACTTTTGGTTATTATTAATGATTTTTTTTATTTATTTACATATATGATTATCGGTTTATTTTATTAGATATTTGCACGATTTTTTTTTGCATGATCTTTTTCATTTATACTTTGAATTTTTTTAGAAAATAGTTTGCATACCAAGGGGTTTTTTTAAAAAAAAATATGACTCATGGTATCGCGTAAGTCAAATAGCTAGTTATGCAATAAAATAAAACAATTTGGATAGTTTTACTAAAGACTACACTAATCATTTGAACATTGTGTTTTTTTGTTTTTGCATCTAAGTTTTTTTTTCATTCTGATTATTGGTATTTTTAAAAAATTTATATTTGTATGTTTTTATGGATTTAGATTTATTTTAATTTGCAAGCTCTTACATATATGATTTATCAAGAAACATTCTGATAATTACCACCTGGGGGGGCACCATTTAGATTTTGGTACGGAGAAGTTTGTTTTCCTCCTTGAAGTTTCAGTTTATATATTATTTGATCCTTGTTATTTCACAATTTAATCATAAACTTCATTTATTTTACGTCATGGTCCTTAGATGTTGAAAGATGAGAGAGAAAATGTTTGGTTTCAACCTTGAAAAGACCACTTTTCGTGTCAATAGTTTTATATTTTTGATAAGAGTTTAATGAAGATGATTTTGCTCTCCAACCATGCTGAAAAAACATATCCAATTTGTAAGCATTTTTTAATTCACTTAATTTTCCATTTTATAGTTATTAGAAGGTGTTTTAGATTGAAAATGAGTTTATTGAGGTTTTTATGATGTTTTCATGTGAAAATAAGTTGAAAATTTGATTTTTAAGGACAAAATACATAAAGTTGATTTTTTGTTTACTAAAGATGATTGAATTTTTGTCCAGTACATGATAAGTCATCTACCAGAACAAAAAAAGGATCATCTTCCACAATAGATGAGCAAACAAACACGCTATTTGCTTCTTTTTTTTTGGTTTGACATGAATATCCGAGTAAGCTTACACGCATCTCGACTAATCTCACGGGTTCTGGAGTTAACGACCATGTAAACCCCCAGAGGCTCTGAGGTTTGTGGGACTTGAACTGATGACCTTTAAAGAGCAAACCCAGGGTCTTCCCAGTTAAGATACACCCCTTAAGGTTGCCATTTGCTTTTTTACATGGTGAGGGGATGACGCTTCAAAAAAACTAATTAGCAAGCGCACTTGGTCTTTCTCATGCCTTGCCATACACGTAGGCTTGGCAATTTTTTTTACTTTTACTATTATTTTTTATTTAAATTTTAATTAATATTGGCTCTCTTTTCTTTTTAGTTTATTTTTAACTAATATCATCTCTTTTATTTTTTAAATTTCTTAGTTCGCCTTTTTAAAATAATAATTAATTTTTGATTACTTTTTAAAGTTTTTCAAAGGGATTATTATACTTTTCCTTTTAAAAAAATTTATATACTTTATATACATAAATTATATTTATATGATTCCTTTATGAAAATGAAAATCATTTATTCTTAACAACCAAGTAACATATATCTATCTTTTATTTTTACTAGGAAAATCAGTTTTTTGCTTTGATATTTAATTAACAATAACAACTTTTTTTTGATTTATTAGTTCATATATATTTTATTTATTTTATTAAGTATAACCAACATCTTTTTATTTCTCAATTAAAAAAATCATGATACTCAAAAACACATTTATTACACCTACACTTTCTCAATTTATTCTATTATGTGTAAGCAATATTTTTCTATTTCTTAATTAAAAAAATTATGACACTCAAATACATTTGTAGGACAACAGATGCTTTTCTTATATTAAAAATTAACTTGAAATATTATCTGTAACGTAACATGATCATAAGATTAGTTCTATAATTAAAAGAGGTTAGGGTTACCCTATAAAGATCAATGTGCAGTCTCTCATGGTTTCACTATAGATCGCACTATGCAATCCATAGTGGTCCACTTTTTTTCATCCTTTGAATTAAAGTAATCAAACTTTATTTATTTTCAATTTCAATTTTACCCCTCCATGTTATGTTGACATAATTTTACATTTTAGCAATTGTTTTGATTTGAATACTCTTTTACATCGGAGGTGTCATAAAATATTCTAACATTAAATTATAGATCGATTTTACCAAATAGAATTTTATATTATAGTTTGAAAAACTCAAATAATATGGACAAAAACAAGCATAAGAAAAAAAGATCCCTTTTTGTTTTTACTATTCAAAGGGTATGGAAAATTTCATTTTAATCCTTGAAGTTTTTGCTAAACTAGACGTGGTCCTTGTTGTTTTAGGTTATTATATATTGACTCTAAACTTAATTTCTTTTACATTCCAATCCCTAAATATTGAGGAAGAGAGAGAAAGTCGTCAAAAATAGAGGAGAGAGCTACATTCTGACCACAAAAAGATAAATTTTGGTGTTAATAGGTTCATTTTATAAATGGTAGTTTAATGGATATAATATTACCCTTCAAACATTCCAAAAAAATTATAGACCAAGGCTTATAATGTGGTTTTTTTTTAATTCAATTTGATTTCTTACTTTTAGAGTGATCAAAGGGAGTGTTTGAATTGAGATCAGGCTTATTAAGATTTCTAAGATGCTTTAGACGGTATTTTCATGTGAAAAACAAAGTTAAAAAATTAAATTTTGAAGGTACTAAAGTTAGCCTTAGTTTTTCGACTACTTGAGATTGCTGGAATTATTATTATTATTATCTTATTATTATTATACCTCTATTATAATTGTTTTTATTTTCTTAACTTAATTGAGCTAAGGACATATTATAATTGTTTTTATCGTCTTAAGCATATGAGCATAGTTCAAGATTAAGAGCAACTTCAATGCAAGAGCTAAATGGGAAGCTAAAATTAAAAAAAAGTAATATTTTGACTTTTCTTTACTTGTTTTTCATGCTTAAAGGGGATAGCTAAACAAAATGTTAAAATGATTTTTCTTTCTCACAAATATTATTCCTACATATCTCCAAAACAAACAAAGTGGGGCCAACAAAAAAATAAACCAATTAAATGTAGTCATTTGAAAAAAAATAACATTAAAATCATTAAAAAAAATAAAACATTTATTTATTCTACTCCCATATAATTTGGCTTTTCAAAAAGCTTTTTTTCATTGGAGTATATATGATAAAAGAAGTTATATTTATACTATTTAAAATGTTATTTTATCAATTTAGCTCTTTAAAATAGTATTTTTCATTGAAGATGCTCTAAGCATGACTAAGCTTTCATCTCTAGAGGCCACTCACAATATGCCTTGCCTCTTTGGCTCACAAAAGCCTTTTGTTTTAAATAGATCCCCATTTACATTGCTATTTAATAAATTATCCGATTATATCATACTTTTTAAACAAAACTTGATGTTTTTTATTGTTATATTGTTAATGACTTCTTTAATAATTACATTTAAGTCTAATTAGCACATGAATTCAATAAGAATATTATTTTTATTTTATTTTTTTATATGGTTTTCATGAATTAATTATTCTTTTATTTTTTTCATTCTACCCCTTAAAAATATCATCTCTCCTGTTTATAAAGTTTTTAGTTTTAACTATTTCTTTATAGTAATAAACATTTTTGATGATTTTTATAATTTCATAATAATTTTTACTATTAAAATTAAAAAAAATTATCTTAATATTTAATTAGCATTCATAATTTTTTTATATAATTTATCAGTTAATATTTTTTTTTTTGTTCAATTCATTATATGAAACATATACATCATTTTTCCATTTCACAACTAACAAATTTCGTGTCAGCGCCTTCTTCCCTTGCATGCAAAATTAGCTTGAAATAAATTTTTTATCCGATATGTTGCCTAAAAAAGGATAATTTGGTTAGATGCTGCCAAGAATGTGTGTTTATTGAAGAGGAACACGCGCGGCATCAACTTCTGAAAGACAAATCTCTAGTAAATGAAGAAATCACACTCCTATTTTGATTATTCCTAATTAAGGATCATTTGCAATCATTGTGTCTTTCCTGCCACCTTCCTTGTCTTCTCAAATTAACTACCGTAGCAACTAGTATGGTCAGACTGATGATTGTTTCACGTTTCCCTCAATGGAAACTCTATCTTCAAAGAAAATCCTCTCCTTTTGGAAGATTCATGTAACACCACAAAACAGAAAATTACATAAATGTATCAGCAAACTCTCGAATAAAAGAATCAGAAGGGGAAAAATAAAACAACACAAGCAAACCTGAAAGATGCAATCCGAGGTAGTGACTCCTCGGAAAAGGGAAAGGAAAGGGAAGCGAAAATACACCAAGAACAAGGAAGCAATATTGATGATGTGCCATTAGCTAGCAATATGTTATATTGGAAACCTAGCTAACAAGTATTAGTAGGTGATGGTGGCGGTGCAGCTTGGGATCGATGCTGATGGCGAATATCAACTAGCATTATCTTCAGTTGGCCTCCTCCTCCTACCAAGTTGAAGAGCGCTTTCGAATTTAGACCTGAGCAAGAGAGCACCCCTGCTGCTGCAGATAACATGAGTTGCTGCTACTGTTGTTGCTGCTGCTGCTGCGCTCCTGGTACTATTAGTGTTTGTCATTGCAGTCGCGGTTCCTTGCTCTTCTTCATTTACTGCTGATGCTAGTAATGAAATTCCTCCACTATCAAACAGCATTGACCCTGCATCCAATGATACCACCAACGAACTCCTCTGGAACCTCAATCTGGACACCATTGCCTGAGTGACCCCTTTGCACCTCTTCACCTTCAACTTCACCAAATTGGGGCAACCGCGCCCAACAGCTTCGATCCCTGACTTTGAGACATTGGGGCAGTTCTTGATGCATAGCTTCTTCAAGGCCAGGAACTTGGCAGCAATAAATGCCATTTCCGAATCCTGAACAGAATCGGTGTTACAGAGGGCCATCCGCTCAAGTACGGGGCAGTTGGAAGCCAGGGCATTCAGAGATGGGATAGCTATTGGAATGCCCATAAGCACCACCTCCTGCAGTTGGGAACATTTGTTGGCTATGGAAAACACCCCCTCATCACCAATAGTCCTGCTTCCGAACCTGCTCCATGCATCGATATGTAGCTTCCTAAGCTTCCTGCAAGAATTTGCAATTGCGGATAACCCATCGTCAGTACAATCAGTGGTGCGGCTGAGGTATAGAAGCTGGAGGTCAGGGCAAGAAGAGGATATGGCCAAGAGGCCTGCATCGCCCATCTGGACGTTTTCCATCTGGATCTCAGAAATGGAAGTGGTTTTTCCATGGAGACTAGTCTCGAGGACTCTGTCCCAGTTACCGGAGCTCCTGCAAACAATGAGGGTTTTGATGGAAGCAGAAGCTGAGAGAATTAGAGGGATGAAAAGGCGAGCATTGTGAAGATCTTTGAGGCACAGCCGCTCTAGCCTCAGGCTCCTCTTGTAGTAGTAATTGTGAACATCCTTCTCCTTCTTGTTGGCATCTCCAGCAACAACAGCATTAATATTATTATGATGATCATTACTAACATCACCACCATCGACACTCAAAGCTCCAGGCCACAACGACGATGCAGGGGTACTGCTAGTGGCATCCAGCTTTCTTAGGCGCTTGAGGGTGAGATCTTGGAGAGAAGGGCAATTAGAGAGAAGGGAGTTGAGGCCTTTGGCACCAAAACCACAGGACGCAAAAGACAGTTTTGTGAGGAGAGGGGGGTGGTGGAGAGAGAAAGCATGCAGCCCATCGTCAGAAATATGGATGCAGCCCTTGAGTTTGAGCTTCTTGAGAAATGGGAGGAAGATGGGAATGCGAGAGAGGGCAGCATCGTCTATGCTGAAGAGCTTGCGGGAGCACTTGAGAGACAGAACGGAGACGGTGTTGAAGCGAGAGAGCAAGGAAGGCAGGCATGGAGACAACTCGGAACGAGCAAGCAAGACAAGGCGGTTTCTTGACTTCGAATCCACACATTTCCATCTCTTGCAAACCAGAGAGCAAGAGTTCCTGTCAAGGCAACCCAGCTTCCCAAACACACTGCCCAGGCACTCGTCAGGAAGACTCAGGGTCAAGTCGTCGTCCCCATCAATATCACCGCTGTTTTTTCCAATGATAACAGGCCTGTAAATCTCATGGCCATTATTGCACGAGCATGAAGAAGAGGATTGGCCCATCCCCCTCCCGGATTATCTGGATGGATTGTGTATGATGAGCAGGAAGGAAGCATACAAAAAGAAGAAGGATGAAGGGTAGCTAGCTTTTGTATCCATGGACGCGACTTGTTATAATTTACTATCATTAGATGGATTGATCGGTACTAGGACTCCCAACAAACGGTAAATGTTATTTGTATTCTGCCGTTGTGTTTTTCATTTTCTCTAAAAGACAAAGGTTGCGGGAGATAGGGCTTGTTTGGTTTGGTCCCAGGGATAGGCTTGTTCTTTAACAGCACACCACCCAACATCATTGCTCTTACCAAATAATTCCTTAACTGGACTGGACCAATTGATGAGACCAATTGATGAGACAAAGAAAGAAGGGAACACCCGTGGTCTGGTCTTGGGGTGGGCACCTTTTCTCTTCGAAAGCGTGGGGCCCTATGTCCCTTATGCTGTCTGCTTCCTGCAATGGGCATCCTCCACGTGTGTCTTCTCCTCTTCTTCTTTTTTAAGCTCTCTCTTTTCACCTAGGGAGAGGCAAAACTCTCCGGGACAAATGGCAAAAGAGTGGCTGATGCGACAACTACTGTGACAGGATGGCAGGAACTTCCAAAATAGTGCTCCTTGTTATGATTTAAAACCTAAAAATATAATAATAAAATGTTCTCCGACCCCTTTCTACGACATCTTTTGGCATTGCAATTCACCTGTTCAGGCTGTTCTTTTCATTATTATTTTTTTAAAGTTTTAAATTAATATTGTATTATTATTCTGATCTCAAAAAAACAGGCTCCATGTCTCTGGCTTACGAAGACGATTTGAACTAAAACCTCCCCCCTGAAATTGGCATGCATTCGCCTCCTCCCTTTATTTATTCCATCTTCCTGGAAAGAAAAACATTAACAAGGGCACTGCTCAAACTTTTAGACTGCTATGAAACTTGTCGTCGAACATAATGATGTAAACCTGTACCCAAGTAGCGCGAAGTTGAATTCCAGTTTATGTTCTAGTCTTGTGAAATGGTCTGCTGCTGTCATTTGTGTTAAAAAAAATAAAAATAGAAAGCTCAATTTTACTTTTGTTTTCGCTTCTGCTTCTGCTACTGCTTTTGCGTTTATTGTGGGGTACAACCCTTCACAATAAAAGGACCGCAAGAACAAAGCAGTAAATTCATGTTTTTACTGTTGTGTCTTTTTTGTTTTTAGTAGTGGAGCATACACTACTTAAGAGTTGATAACCATAGTCATATTGTGCACAACTAAAAAAAGATAAAATAGATTAAATTACTTGATTTTATTTTAATTAGATAATAATAATATATGGAACAAATTTAAAAAAAATAATATTGATAACCTTGAAAAAATTATGTAACTTAATTATCAACCTATTAAATATATATAAAAAATTAAATTAAATTAAAAAAACCCGACAAAATTCTATGGATGACAACTAAAAAAAAACCCTTATCCCAAACTAGTTGGAAGCAGCAATATGAATCCTTCGGTGCCATGCAAACCATCATATATCAAATCCACCTAAAACTCAAGTTAACAATTAAAGAAAATATAAACCGTACTTTTAAAAACTCGAACTTGTTTTGTCATAATCTATTTTTTATCCCTGTTCTTTATCATTTTTTTTAAAATAAAGGGTACAAATAATTTCAAAAAACATGTATTTTCAACGCAATTCGACTAACTTCTGGCATTTTTTTAATTTTTTATCCTTTCACTAATGTTTTCATATTGAAAAAATTTCTAAAATATGAAAAGAAAAAAAAATCAATAAAAAAAAAAGTTTAGAGGATATCGTTATAATTAAATAGGAAAAGAGGGGCTGAACTGAATACAAGATTTTTACACGAAGTTCACATCAATGTCCCTTGTAAAAAGCCTAGAGGGTCAGCTTGAATCTAGGGTTTTTTTTAAAATAAAAAAATTAACTGATTTAGTAATCCAAATAAAACCACCTTTTATTTTTTCGATCAACATCTTTTTGATCCCTTAAAAAAATTTTTTTACAGCCCTCACATATCATGATCCAAGATTTGTCTCGGGTTTTAAAACTAAAATGTAAATAACTTATCCTTACAGCCAATCTCACGACTAAAATCTCAAGTCGACGATATAATACACAAGGGAAAAAAAAAAATAGCAACATAAACACAACTTTTACAGCCCTCTGTTTGGTTGCCATGAAAAGGATAAAAAATTTCAGCATTACATGAATGCAAGAGCCATATTTTTCCAGGCCCCAAGAAAAAAGAAAAGAGGAAGAGAAGAAGAAACTGACGTGTAGCGTACTTTGGTATGGACTGAAGAAAATCACCAGTAATTTCATACAGTAAGGTTGCCCTCTCCAATATGTACTTGTAAGACAGTGTACTGGGATTCACAGATAAGTCAGTTGTGAGAATCTACCACATTAAACACACATCTGCAACTGGCAAAGAGTTAAAGACTTATGAACCAAGTAGCTTCTTCCATCTGGCATAACCTAGAACAAGCAGGAAAAGAAACAAACATCCGGTAGAAGAACTTCCCACAAAGTAGCCAAATATCCCATGTATCTGATACAATTGACAGGGAATGTTCATGCCAAACATCCCAGCTATTAGGGTGTCCACTGCAATAGCAAAAGACGCAATGGTTAATATCAGTTGGAGCTGGATGAGTTCATTTCGCTGGTTGTCAAGCTGAATATTGACATAGTCTTCTGTGTCGTCAATATACTCACGAACCTGAATATTCAAGAACCCAGTTAACTTCAAGAACGTGAAGCTAAATAATCACCATAAATGGATTGAGAAGTCCAATAATCTAATCATGGATGCATTTGAATAGCAAAGCATTTTATGCCACTTTCTCACATTCATGATTCCCTCATTGAAAAATTTTCACCATTAAAAGACAACCAATTATACAAGCAGAACCCTAAGTGGAGTCATTAATCCTTTAATTGTTATTCTTGCCTGATTGGGATCAGCACATTGATTTTTGTACGACACCAGTTGCAGTTCAATCAGAACTGACCAGACAAAATTCTGTAGAGTTCAAAGCCCCATGAGCTTCTCAAATTATATCATCCATCAGTAATTTAGCAAACTGAAAATTACAATAGAATACTTATAATATTAAGGCAAAACATGTCCCTTATAATGTCAAGAGACAGGCACCTATTTAATTTAGACCAACAAGCTTGCTTTTGGACTGAGAACATCCTTAGCGAATGACCGGTGTAAGAACTGACATTTATCAAGACAATTACTTGATTAACATTTTGTAAGTTGTAGACAAGGAGGCAATACTCACAGACAATATTTTATTTCGTGTTCCATCTAGCTGCATAAAATAAGCCTCAAGCAACATCTCCAAATCCTCTACATCATCATCATCATCCAAAACACTGCCAGTCACCATACTTGCACTCCGGTTAGAGCCAAGTCGAGGGAGATGTGGTGCAGCAAGGGTTATGCTATTTGAAGCTGCAGAACCCACCAAGGCCTCAGATTGCTGATTCTGAATCCACTTCCTTGTCAAATACAAATCTGCCATATCTTCATTGTCATCTAATAGATGTTCAATTTCATCCCTCACCTGATATTAGACAGATAAGTAATCCTTGATGAGAAAAATAAGAGAAAGTAAATTAGGATTCAGCATCAACTGTAACATCCTTGATGAAGTCTGTCAGTTTCATGTATAAAAAATATTTTACCGCACAAAGTATTATTTAAGTGACAGTTTCAAGAATTATAGCGGGAAAAAAAAAGAAATGCAAAATTTACAAGAGATTCACAAACATTAAAGAGTAAAAAAACATTTCCCACAACAATTTCTAGCAATAACATGATTAGTGTAAATAGCTTCATTAAGATTTTTGCATGAAGTTTCCATACATTCAAGCATATATAGGAGAGAGAGGAAGATTGTGCATGCGAAATGATGTTCAAATAATGTACGGTAAAGTTAGGTTCTTTAGAATGCATGAATAATTTCTACATGCCAACTCCCATGTTCTTATCCACGCATTTCCAAGATTGCATAATTCAGCTGAGTAGAATATTTATTATTCCTATGATAACTGGAAAAGGATAAGCGGAGGCATTGTATCAAGTTCAAGTAATTGGATTCCAAGTTCATATTGAAATTGGGGGGCAAAGGAAGAATTGCACATAAGGGATGGCAAAGAAAATGCTAGATGCTTTCTTGATCTATCTTGCACATGTGCGCACACCTAGATTTATAATTTATTGAGAGGAGGGAGGATCTACTGGAAAAATTGTTAAAAGATTCCATTCAGATATGTTCTAGCTTAAATCTTCTACAAGTGCATCTAAAAACTAAGAAAAATGAAATTTAAACGTTGGTTTTCAATGCTAAGAGTAAAGCCGTAATGTTAATATTATCAGTATCAGTATTATTTTGTTTGACAAATTAGTTTTTCTTTCTTTCTAAGCTGTACTATTGAAGAGAGATTGTTGAGCATGACAAGTATTTAGATTACTGTATTGGCAAACTCCCTACCTTCTGTACACGAGCAAGCAGACGAGTGAGATTACTTTTCAAACTGCGAACATGTTCAAGATTCTTGGTGCTAACATTCATGGCCAATTCATCCAGCACGGGATAAGCATCTCTCTCCAGGTCAGCCACATTGGAGTCCAAGTAGGTACAGACAACCTCCAAAGCAATCTCCAGAACTTGAAACTCAAATGGAAGCTCACACTGCAAACCTTCAGCAGCTTCTGGAAGAGGCAGCCATTGGCCCCCGGTAGAAGCATGAGTGTCTGCATTCTGAGAGACCCGATGGATGCTAACCGCGGTCTTATGAGGAAGTTGTTGCCTTAGCTGATCCACAAATGGAAGAACCTCCTGGCACAGAGGATCCAAAATCAGGACTTCTTCAGCAGTCACTATAGCCCTTATAAACTCTAAGTTGACAACCATGGCTTTCTCCCTGGCTGTAAACAATAATAAAAATTAAAAAACCAAAACTTAAAAAGAAGAAAAGGAGAATAACTAGAAGAAGAACAAGGAAATTACCAAGAATGTTAGAAGAGTGAGAGAAGACAGGGCCAAGAATTCTCAAATCCCTAGCAGGAATGGAGACGCGCTTGATAATGGCACTTTTATCACATTCCACCAACTCCGAATTCCCCAACCTATCAAATCTCATCCACAGCCTGGCTGCTCCTCCGACCTTCTTCTTCCCCTTCCCAGGCCCCGTCGATGCCCCAACCACCAAACTATTGTTGTTGTTGTTGTTGTTGTGATTAGCATCAATTAATTCCGGTGATCTCAACGGTGGAGGAGGCGGAGCAGATGGTGGTGATTGCAGGCCACCAGCCTTCTTTAAGCGACGACGGCTGTTTTTGCGGAAAAAGAAAGGCAGGCCCTTCCCCATTTTTTATTGACGTGTTTCTGGAAGAAGGAAACAGACGAATTCACTGAAAACCATGGAGACCCCACAAGCAGAAGCAGCAGCGGAAGCGGCACATGCTCTTAACTAACCTATCAGTTTCTCTTGGAATTAATTTCTTCACATATACACATCAAATAATGTTGTTGTTTTGGGTTTTGTGGATGATTGATTCTATTATGTTTCTAGGGAGCCAAAAATAAATGAAAATAGAACGAAAGACCTGCTTACAATCAGATGAACGAGAGAGAGAGAGAGAGAGAGACGGTGTGCGTGATCGGACCTGATTCTAATGGGAGAGATGAGATCTCTCTCCGAGCCCTAATGCCGTGTTTTAATCGGATAAATTTGGGAATTAGCGTATAAAATACAAAATAGCGCAAAGGCAAAATGTTTCAGTGAAACAGCATAAATATCGCGATATTAATTATAATTTTATCGTGATTTTTAATAAAATGTCTACATAATAAACAACTTTTTTTCAACAAGAAGATCCAACCATCTCCCACTCCTCCACCATGCATAAGTTCTTGTTGAGACCAACACTTGTTCATCATTGCCCAAAATAAATACCACCATATTGAGGAATCGACAGCCCCCGCACCATTTTTTTTTTGTCTTTATCCAAAGAAAAAAGTCTCCCTCGTAGTTTTGAGCATACAAGAACATCAGCCTCCCATTTTTCATTCTTCTTCCCCATAATCACTAGAGGCCATAACCGTGAACCCCAACTTCCTTTTCATTTTGTCTTCTGCTCAATCTCTTACAAACTCATAGCCTCACATTTCAACACCAAGCCCTTCCCTTCAACTCGCGGCAAGCAACTCTTCACCACCAACAACACAAAAGGCTCCCATCCTCCAGCCGACAGCCAACAACTCCTCCCCTCTTCACCGTGGTCGGCAACAACAGCCACCACGTCTGTGATAGCAGAACCAACTCCACCTTCAACCAAACCCGATCCGGCCAAGCCGTGACAGAATCTCCTTCACGCCGACCTCCTCCTTTTCGCTAGTTGCTCCTCTTGGTCACAGCCCCCTAAGCTATTGATAGAACCCATCTAAAACTAATAGAGGCAGGGAAGAAGAATAATATCGACTCTTTATGCTGAGTTTTTTTTTTTTTTTTGCAGGTGCCGGCTAGCTCTCACTGATGGGATAAAAAAAAATATCTTCCATTATAATTGATTTCGCACTTTCAAAACAGATGTTTTAAGTTATTGGGTTTAAAAAACGTTTTTAAAAATATAATATTTTAAATTGTTGTATTTTAAAATCATGATATTTAAATATATCATGTTCTTTAATAATAATATTTATTAAATTTCATGTTTATAAAATATAACATAATTAAAATATGCTAATTTAAGAAAAAACCGTTTTAATTAGTATCTCAGTCAAATACTGCAAAAGAATTTAAGCCAACTCTATTTTTATTTATTT
>Ga0325410_1004862_pt1 | contig 14965 bp, 4 predicted proteins | sample PopdelMetagenome_16_FD_206182 | JGI IMG/M metagenome (GOLD analysis project Ga0325410, IMG submission 206182) | Populus deltoides microbial communities from Bellville, Georgia, United States - Xylem-PdIQD-R3 | ecosystem: Host-associated > Plants > Phyllosphere > Stem > Wood/Secondary xylem... | reverse complement strand
GGTTTGGTTCAGGCAGCTTTTCTTTATAAAGATGTGGATAGATTTGTACCCTTAATTTTCGACCTGATTTGATGGTAATTATGACCTATAATTGTTATCTGTGGTCATTTATATTTCCTCCAACTAATATGTCTGAAATTAGGTTTTTTTTTCTTTTTTTTTAATATTGGTATAAGGGTCAGCTTGTGTGTACCTTAACTAATCTCACGGGTCCTAAAATTAAAGATCATATAAATCTTAAGTGGCTCTGAAATTTATGAGACTCAAACCAATAACCTCTAAAAAACAAATCTAAAACCTGATTAATTAACCTACATCCCCCGTGTATTTTAGTCAGTTATTTTCCCTTGCTTGGATATAATGATATCATGAGCTGGGATATGATGATATCATGAGTTGGGATATCCTAAATGCACAAATGCCATGGAACAGACTGACGGTAAGTGACCCTGAGATTTATGAAACTCGAATCGATAATCTTTAAAAAACAAATCTAAAACCTGATTAATTAACCTAAAATTAAAAACCATATAAATCTCAAGTGGCCCTGACATTTATGAGACTTGAACCAATAACCTCTACAAAAACAAATCTAGAACCTGATTAATTAACCTACATCCCCTATGTATTTTAGTCAGTTATTTTCCCTTGCTTGGATACGATGATATCATGAGCTGGGATATCCTAAATGCACAAATGCCATGGAACAGACTGACGGTAAGTGACCCTGAGATTTATGAAACTCGAACCAATAATCTTTAAAAAACAAATCTAAAACCTGATTAATTAACCTAAAATTAAAAACCATATAAATCTCAAGTGGCCCTGACATTTATGAGACTTGAACCAATAACCTCTAAAAAAACAAATCTAGAACCTGATTAATTAACCTACATCCCCTATGTATTTTAGTCAGTTATTTTCCCTTGCTTGGATACGATGATATCATGAGCTGGGATATCCTAAAAGCACAAATGCCATGCAACAGACTGACGGCAAACAGCCCAAAAGATGATCGTTAATTATATTGCATTACTGTAATATCAACAAGGATAATCCAAATTTCGAAGTCGTTGATAGCTAATTAAAGAGTCCAGCATTATCACAAATCCTCCCGCAATTAAAGGTGAATCTGTCAAGCTGGTGATGATGTGCTCCCGATCAGTCTATCTTTTTATAATTTATCTGTAAGAATAAAAAAGTGTAATGAACAATATTGACAACACCAAATAAGCTTTGAAAAAACACGTAGAGACAATCACATTTGTATTATTTACCGCAAGTAATAATATATTTTCCTTTTAGTCCATTAAACTGGCTTTGAGATTTTGTTTTTTTTAAGTTCATTAGCTATTATTAAATCGATGGAGAATAAATAAGTTTTTTTATTTATTTTAAAAGTACAATAAAACAATTAAAATGCTTTTAAAAGCAAAAACACAAATAAAATTGGCATTCAAAAGTTTTTCATATTTTCACATTGATTTTTCTTATTGTTATAAGTTCAGTTGAGGGCAATACAATATTTGCATTATTATAGAAAAAAATACACGTGAAACAACCAAAATGTTATTGGAACCAAAAATAATAATAATAATAATAATAATATTTTTTTGAACTAATTAAGGATGGGCAATCAATGTTCCCTCCTTGTAAAGTACTGTTATTTGAAACAATATTTTTTTTTAATTTTATTTTTTTTTTAATTTTATCATTTAACATTAAATTTATTGATGATTAAGTTTCATAATTTATTTCAACTTACTTTTTATAAAGTTATCTGAGTCTCATGAACTGAGTCAAAAGTTTTGTGCGTTAACCTAATTGATTTAGTTTTTTTATCCTTTTTAGTAATTAATTTTTTTTCATTTTTTTTTCACCATTTGGGTTGGTTGAGAATTAAGTTTCATAATTTGTTTTAATTTTTTTTCTATAAAATTATCTTAGTCCTATACCCTGAGTCAAGGGTTTCACTAGTTAAACTAAGTTAACTCGAATATTTTTTTTATTCTTTTTTAATTGATTTTTTTTTAATTTCATCATTTAATGTTGGATTAATTAAGAATTTAACTTAATAATTTATTTTGATTTATTTTTTATTGAGCTATCCTAATCTCATAGTTTAGGTTTGACATCTAAATCAAGGTTCACTCAAGGTTTTTTGTAATTGATTTTTTTAATTTTATTATTCAACATTAGATTGATTCAGAATTGAGCTTCAATGTTTTTTATAAGGTTATTACAATTTCATAACCTAAGTCATAGATTTTATATGTTAACTCAAGTTGATTCAATATATTATTATCTCAATATTTAAAAAAAAATATCATCAACAATCGTATATAACTTGTACGGTAGCGCTGCACAGGTAAATAATCTAGTTTGTTTCTTTATATATATATATATATATATATATATGTATGTTAGTCAACAATCATATTTAAGTTTTCTTTTTATAAATGTAAGTATATTTAAGTTGAACATTAGTCTAGAATTAAAAAAAAAGTTTATAAATAAATAACTTTCATGTTTTAAATATAATCATTACTGAAGGTTTTACCGCGCTTTACCTTTCCAAAGGTTGACCTGTCGAAAAAATGTTATTACGCATAGAAAAAAAGAATTCAGCCACTTTCTTCTTTAATTGTTTCAAAGAGAATATAAATTGCTATATTTCTAATCTTATTATTGATTTTGAATTCAATCATTTGAATTAAATTGAGCAAGATGCCAGAAGTGCCCCCCAGCCCTCTCAGCAGGTGATTATAATTGACAGAGAGTAATCATCCCTTTATCTCCCTGTATTGTGTCTTGTCCAAGTATATATTGAAAATGTTCTATGCTTGAGGATTTCCTCAGCCCCCTTTGGGGCATTTACGTGGTGTTGATCAGAATGATATTGTTCGGATCAGGTCTAGGTCTTGTGTCTGTCTGTCCATTACATGGTTAGCTTTTCCAACTTTCGCTGCACAGTAATTTTGTTTATTATGGCGAGTTGATGGATTATGCTAAACGTATAGCTCATTTGTTTTAGTGCGGGTTATGTGATTCTGTCATCTCAAGCACGAGCCTGCACAATTTGCAAACATTTTTCTACTATCGACCGTAAAATTGACGAGTCAGTCTGCTGTTGAAAAGAAAGTTCTGCGGAATTTAACCATCACCAGAGCTCCTGGTATGAAACTATTTCTGAATGAGCGCAGAGTGCCAACATTCCCTTCTCCGACCTTTTGAGGAAGTCATGCATTGACAAAAAAGAAAAAAAAAAGGTCTTCAGTTGTAAAAAGAGATCCTCCGTAGTTCACTGTGTCAGTTTCAATTGTTGTATAACTGTGTAATTGTACTAGGAATATTTATTAAATTTTAATATAGTTCTCTTGCGGCACATCTTATCCAAGAAGTATTTACATATTAATTTTAAGTATTTTTTATATCTCAGCTTATAAAAATAACTTTTTTATTTTATAAAAAAAAATACAATATATATTAATATCAATAATTCTAATTAATATTCAGTCTTTATAGAATATTAATTAGGAATATTTAAAAATAATACTTTGATCCAACATAAATCCTTTATAATTTTTTTTGTAAAATATTTTTATCTCAATTATTATCTTTACTCTAAATTCATTAATCAAATATTATATTCATAATAAACTATTTGATGAACATTAAAGATAAATAAAACTTTTATTAAAAATAAATATATTTAATGAACAAAGTCAATGTCATGTGTAATCAACCGATCGATTACATAGCATATACATTAGCAATCTCCCACTTGCACTAAAGTCAATCATTCATGTATCAAATACGTATATCACTCTATCTTTAAATATTTTCCTTTTATGATTCTTTAATCAAATAGAATTGTCTAAGTATATTTTTAGATCATTGATAAGACCTTGACTTCTTTGCTTATGCAATTGATCCATTGTTATCACAGTATATAGTTACTGAATAAACAATGCTAGAAACCATACATAGTTTAGTGATTAACTTCTTGATCCAAACAACCTCTTTTATCCCTTTGAACATAGAATCGTCTTCCACTTTAGTTGTAGAATCTATTTTGGTCTTTTATTTAGAACTTTTCCAACCCAGCATCATTATTTAGAGTAAAATATAACTGGATTTTCTATTTTCAATAACTGATAACTACTAGTTTATCTCTTTCATAGATTAGAAAAACATTCTTAGTTCTTCTCAAGTACTTAAAAATATTTTTAACTATCTTTAGTGACTTTCACCAGATTAGTTTAGTATTTATTTGTTATGCTCAAAGTATAAGATACATTTGATCTTATATATAACATCACATGCATTATGGATCTTATATCTAAAATATATGGAATAATTTTCATCATATCTCTTTCAATTTGTGTTTGAGAGAACATAATCTTGAAGATACGTATCATATGTGACATAGGTAAGTATCATCTTTTAAATTCTTTCATGCTAAATTGTTTTAGCAGCTTGTCTATATACACGGATTGAAACAATCCAAACAACAACAATCCAAGCAACCTCAATTTTAGATTTTTTTTATTTTGATTTTTATTTCAAATATATAGGCTGCTTCTTTCATATCCTTCATGAAAAAATTCTTCAACAACCAGATTTGTACTATCTAGAGTGAAGAAATGTAATTTCATATTGATAATATGTTAACTGTCTACATGAAAATAACTCCATTCTCACTAACCTTTATATAAACACAGATTCATCTATATTTTTTTATGAAATCAAAATGTTTGATTATCTAATCAAAATAGATATTTCAACTCTTTGAAGTTTATTTAAGTCCATAAATAGATGTTTATAAAATGCATATTTTATTGACGAATTACTTAGATTAAAAAATTTCAAATTGTATCACATACAAATCTTTTTAAAGATTTTTATTTAGAAAAACAGGTATGATATCTATTTGTCAAATCTTATAATCATAGAATATAACTATAACAGGTAAAATTCTTATAAATTTTAACATAATTACCAGCAACCAATATAACATAATTTGAGACAAACCCCTTTTTTCAAAGGTTACTTGAGATTAGACATTAGTGAAATTTGTATCTTTCTTCTTGGCATGATATGTAGTTGCTTTATTTTACTGTCCTTGAAGTGATGCGGGTGTCAAAGAAAAAGAGAGGGAACAGGATATAGTTTTGTTCCTTTGCAGAGAAAAGGAGAAAGGGAAGGAGGCATTTTTTGTACTGTCGTGTCTTTGATTGTCCACTTTTTAGAGAGAGATCTACTTGCTTTTGTTCCTCGGGATCGCCAATAAATTCCTTCTCGTGTTCTATGCTTCTCCACGAGCACATGGCAACAGTTTTGATGGAGCTGGAACAACAAAATTCTGGGGGCAAGGTGTCCTACTGTCCTCCCTTGAGTATATGTCAAGTTTATTTGGTATTGCAGTAGCTAGTAGTGATATAATTGTGATTTGAAAAAAATATTATTTTATAAAAAGTATTTTTAGTTAAGGTTGATTTGAAAAAATAGATATTTGGTTAAAACTGTGGTTGAAATTAAGGTTGAAGAAAAGTAGCTTAATATGTTTGGTTAAAAATGCTTTTGAAATTGAGGTTATAAAATAATTTTAAAATATATATATTAATATTGATGGTTTTAAATTTAAATATTATAGAATTAACTACTCTTATTACATCATGAAATAAATAATACATGATATAAAATATTTTTTATTATTCCATTAAACTATTTATAATTTCATTATATACAAACTTCAGTCGATAAGAACTACAGTTTTCATAATTTTGTGAGCATGTAATAAAATCAAATAAAATATTATCAGGTATAAAATTGATATTACAGTGCGAGTGAATTTAATTTACTCTATACTAGTTTTTCGAGAAAAAAATTATTCACATCACAATGCAAGTGTATTTAATTTACTTTAAACTGGTTTTTTTTAAAAAAAAAAAACCTCTTAAAAAAATTAACAGACTTAAAAAAAAACTGTGCACGTGAATTGCACTGTTCACGTGAACAGTGCAATTCACTTAACAGTGTGTCTATCACAGGTTGAAACTCTCGTACAAAAGCAGTATTTTACTGCTTCCAAAAAATTATGGTCCTGCCGCATTTAAATGGTGGGATCCATGTTTTTTATTTATCACATAATCTGTAACCAAATGCCTCTTCGGTGCGTTTTTAAAGAAACGCGAACGCTAACGCGTTGTCAAACGGGTTCATCAACTCTTTGTATTTTCCTTGAAGATTCGAGTTACACAAGGCGTAGCCTCGAGGAAATTTATTTAAAAAAACTGAAATCGCAGCTAGGATTATATATATATAAAGATTGAGCAAGGAAAAGGTCTGAGCAATTCCACAAAACAATAATTAATTCAACTTCAGAAATCATAAAGATGGTTGTCAATGAAAAAGAAGAGAAGAGAGGAGAGGAGAAATGAATGGATGGATGGCATAATGTAACGTATTTGTGCTGCTTCGCCTTGTGGTTTTGGGCTTATGGCCTGTTTTCAACCAAAAAAATGGGTATTTTAATGGATAAAATGAAAGGAACATAACTAATCTGGGCTATATATACTGGATTTGGACCGTGGCAAAGATTAATGTCCACAAATCATTATGGTCCCTCAACCTCTGACACTTGATCAAATCAAACCCTTTATATCATTTTGGTTCAATTGAGCCCTCTAAAGCATAATACCATCAGTCGACTCTTATAAGGGATTATGAATGGTCGCATATGTAAGAAAAAAATGAAAAATTGTACATTAATTGAAGTTAGTCATAATAATTTCTTATGATCAAAGTTAAGGGTAAATTGAAACTGGAAATATTAGAATAGAAATGACGACGCAGCACACATATCACATAAATTACAGATTATTCTTATTGTAATTTTATTTAATTATTAATATTTTCTAGAATTTATTAGAATTATATTGGGGGTTTATTAGGAAATTAGTAATAACTGTAAGATTTTTTTACTCAATACCATTAGAATTCTCTAGTTTGTTATTCAAAGAGTTATAATAACATTTTGACTATGAGAACATGAATAAGACATAAGTGTTCTTATAAGTTTTTTTATGTTTGATTTTAAGCATTAATAAATTTCATTATATGCTATGTGTAAGAATCAATTTAACCAAAAAGTTTAAGCTATTAAGTGAGGTTTCAAGATATGATTTATATTATTATCTAACATATCCCCTCAAGTGAAAATTATTTGGGTTTGAAACTTGCACAAGCTTACATTATATTGTGTTTATTTTTTTATCAAATAAATAGGGATGGTGAGATTCGAACTCGTGATCGCTTGGTTATCAAGACTCTGATACCATGTCAAAAAACTAATTTAACCTAAAATTTTAAATTATTAGGTGATGTTCCAAGATATAATTTGATATTTACATAAATATAAAAAAAAGTAATTAGTACTTGTTACGTCTCCCGATAACTTAAATACCTTTTCAGTCATGTTATTAAAAACATGCTGTGTCCTTTTTTTATGGGATTAAAAGTTGGACAAGTTAATTTAAGCTATCATTATATTATGAGTTGGGTATATTAATAAGTAGGTTTAACGAGTGAATTCAAGCTGATTTTTTTATAAATAAAACGAAGACCATGTTGTTTTGAGTTTTTAAAAATAACAATACAAGTCATTTTGGTTAAACAAAAAAATCAATTTGAAGTAAACCCATCATGTTCAAGATTAGTGAATCATAAAGTTAGCCCACTATATTAATGTTTTATAACTAAGATAAACACAACTAATTAAAACAATTAATAGAACTATTATTTTTTGTTACACAATTAATATAATGAATTAATATTTAATGAAAAGCTTAATTAATTAATACTTGAGCTCTGTCCATCCTGTCCTTTCCCTCCGTATCCATGGCCATTGTGAAAGGCTCAATACCAGCACCCTTCGCAACCCAAATGTCGTGCTTGTTTGATCCCTGAAAATTAATAAAGTTAAAACTATCCAAATTTAATGGTAATGTTCACTAGAATAATATAATGATAGTTCTATTTTTCAAATTAAAAATTAATGAATTGGCTATTAAAGATAATGAGATATTTTTACAATGTTCCCGAATCATTATTAAATTGATTAGGAACAATTTGATTTTTTATACTTTTAAATTATATGACTTAATCACCCTGAAAACCAAAAGAAAAATAACATTGATTTGTTTTTTTTTAAAAGAGTTTTATGATTTTTTTTTTGTATTTTTCGAGTTATCTTGATCACATGATATGGACTATAGCAAGGTTGTTAAAATCGCAATTTTGACACGACACGAAAAATACAAAACAAACTCGGATCGTAAAAACAGATCGTAAAATCATAAAATTATAAGGAATTTTAAAATACATTAAAAAAATTCATGCTTCAAATAAAAATCCTTACATAGTTCAAGCGCCTTAAAATATATAGTTCAAATAAAAATCCATATATAATTTAAATAACTTTTCATTAGATAATAATTAACAAACTTAAAACAAATAGTTAACAAATTTAAAGTTAACAAATCCATAGCCCTTGGTCTTGCCACTTCGCTTATCCCTGACAACCTATTATGTGAGAAAGCACAACAGCATATGCATATAAGGTAACTGTTACAGCTTCAAAAAAAAAATAGAAATAAAAACCAGAAGGAAAAGGCAAGAAACAGAAACACCTAAAACATGATAGCAAATGCATGTTGGGTGCCGGTGCACAGGCACATAGATGAAACATGCATTTTCAATATAATCACATCCCAATTCCCCAGCCAACCACAGGCATTGCAGATGAGGTAACAACTAACAAGGACTAAAATGAAACAAGCAGAGGCAGAGCATTATGAATCAAGTCCCCAAGAACATGACTAATATTACTAGGTTATTTCAATAGAAAAACTTCTATGAAAAACCTCCTTTTTAGACTCATACCACAAGGGAATTTTAGAAAATTAAAGTTCTTATAGAGATCATTGCAAGTAAATGCAAAAAATATACATTGAATGCAACTAGCCAAGCCTAAATCAATCCAGATACTGCTCATTTCAGATGAATCTCTGAAAGACTTTATTAGATTGCTCCATCATACTAATAAGACAAAATAAATTCCACATAAATCAGTTCAAGAAAAAAATAGCGAAGCAGATACAAGTTGCTTGGTAACTGAACCAAAACTACTAAACCCAGGGAAAAGCATCATCTTATCAAGATCAACTCAAACAGAAAAACATCTAGGGAAAAGTAGTTGCATGCTTAGAGGTTATGGAAATTTTGTGGTGAGTAAAAGATCCTGAAACTTAGGTTTCTAACGAAATCAGCACATGGAGCCCACTTAAAAATTTTAATAGGTTACTAACCTGACTCCAATTTGTTCAGATCAAGAAACAGAGACAACTGATTTATGTGAAAAAACAGAGTCACACACATACACGGTTAAATTTGAATTTAAAATTCGCAGGTAAAATCTCAATAATAGACAAAGTCACAGAAACTTTGAATCAAAATCTCAATTTTTAACATCATTAAACTGTAAAGATTAAAGCACATAAAGGTCCTAAACAACAGTCACAAAAGATTACAAACAGGTTAAGAAACGGACATGGTAAGAAACTAAGAATCTTACCTCTGTTCTGAGCAGTGAACATTGTGCAGATCAATATTGCAATCAAACTTGGAGCCTGCGAATCCAATCAAACTAATATAGCATCAAAGTAAGAAACAGACAGGGAAAAAAAAGCACCCTCCTGCCGCTGGTAGTTACCAACAGAGAAGAGAGAACCAATGAATTTTTGTAGGAGGTGAAACAAGATAAACAGAGTAACTTACCTGGTGGAGACTGGAGAGATGTCGTTGTTGTTGAGTGGACTCTAGTTCTCACGGTGGCTGGTGAAAAGGACACCGTCGATGATGGAAAAATAAAAAAGATGAGGGGCGAGGGCTGTTGTGGAGTACCAGTGGACGGTGGTTGATTGTTGGCTGAGAGAAAAAGATTAAGAGACTGGGTCACTTAGGAATCCTTAGTGAGGATTTAGAATTTTGGGATTTCAATTTTGGGATTTTTTTATGTTCTGATTCTTCTGAACGTTAATGGTGAATATGAAGAGAAGAGAGAAGACTGATTCGGTGAATTTGCTTTTGATCTGTTAAAGCCAATAGGCGGTTGACACCTGGGAGCAACATTGCATTCTTATTCCTTAAGGGTAAACTCGTTCAATCGGTGGTGAAATCACAATTTTACGTGATTTCACTCAATTTTACCCGATTTTGACCCGAATTTACCTGATTCCGAGTTTTATACACGATTTAGCACGTAAAGCCTATATTAACTCGTAAAAACGTACGATTTTACGAGTTAAATCGTGATTTTAACAACCTTGGACTATAGGTTTAGTGTGTTAACCTGAATTAACTTATCCTTTTCAAGAGGTCTTTTCTTTTAAAAAAGAGATTTTAATCTTTTTTCAAACATTATTTTTTACAAAAAAAAGAAGAAGAAGAAGAAGAAGAAGAAGTAATCCAACCTTGAAGTGTAGTGTGGGTCAACCTCTACTTCATAGGAACTAATTAAGAAGGGGAAATTAATGTTCCCCTCCTCATAAATTACTGTTATTTGGAACAATACTATTTTTTGGAATTTTAATTTTGTTTTTTTTTAATTTTATCATTTAACATTAAATTTATTAGTGATTGAGTTTTATAATTTATTTCAACTTGCTTTTTATGAATTTATCTAAGTCTTATGACTCGAGTCACGATTTTTGTGAGTTAACCTCGTTGACTTAGGTTTTTTTTTGTCATTTTTAGTAATTGATTTATTTTTTCAATCTAATCTTTCACTATTAGAAATTAAGCTTCATAATTTATTTTGATTTGCTTTTTATGAAATTATCTTAGTCTTATGCCCTGAGTCAAAGGTTTCACATGTTAAACTAAGTTAACCTAAGTTTTTTTTCTTTTTTAATTGATTTTTTTTTCAATTTCATCATTTAATGTTGGATTGATTGAGTTTTGAATTTCGAAATTTATTTTGATTTGTTTTCTATATGATCATTTTGGTCTCATGGTTTAAGTTTAACATGTTAACCAAGGTTGACTCAGGGTTTTTTTTTCATTTTTTAATTGATTTTTTTGAATTTTATTATTCAACATTGAATTAATTAAGAATTGAATTTTAATATTGTATATTTATTTATTTTCTGTAAGGTTATTATAATCTCATAATCTGAGTCATAGATATTATATGTTAACTTAGTTGATCTAATCGATCCAATATGTTATTATCTCAATATTTTTTTACAAAAAATAATCTCTTGATTTTTTTTATAGTCAAATTATGTTTTTTTTCTAGTTGTCCAAGTTACTTTTTAACTTGCCAAGTTGACAAGGACATATTGAATTAATCTTTACACCATTTCATTTTTTTCTTCTTAAAAACACGTTAAGAATACCTGAATATTTTTAAAAATATTAATCTAACTCATAACATAGCACGAATAAATAATGTTCTATATATGTTAGTCAACAATCATAGTTAAGTTTCCTTTTATAAATATAATGATATTTAAGTTTAACATTAGTCTAGAATAAAAAAAAGTTTATAAATAAATAACTTTGATGTTTTAAATATAATCATTACTAAAGGTTTTACCGCTTCACCTTTCCAAGGATTAACCTGTAGAAACAAATGTTATTACGCATAAAAAAAAATTCAACAACTTTCTTCTTTAATTTTAGCTTTTTTTTAAGAGAATATAAATTGTTATATTTCTAATATTATTATTGATTTTGAATTCAACCATTTGAATTAAATTAGAAAAATAAAATAATAAGCTAAATTATTTTCATTTTTATCATACACTAAATCATAATTATTTAATTTGAATTTAATAACCTGATAATGGATCCAATCTCACTCTTTCTTTCTCTTCAAATCTTACCGAGATAAATCCTCACTGATTATAATTTAATGTCTTCACTTAATTACTCTGTGATGTTTTCTTTTCAAAAGTTTGACTTCTTCTCTTTTTTTAAAAAAAAATCTATCTTTTTCCTTTTATTTTAATTGAATGTTTTTTTTACTTCTTTCTTTTAATTTTATTTTTTAATATTTTATTAATTTTAAATTAATCATTATAATTTGTTAAGGTTTGTTTTCTTTGAGATAACAGCAATCTCAAATAAACATCTCGATATTTGATTGATATTTAATTTTATAAATTTTTAATTTTTTTAATCATATTATTAAATAAAAAAATAATTTTAAAAAAAAAGTTTTTAAACCCGGTGAAGTCCATTGTCCAAGTTGCGAGTTTGGTGAGTTAAACTGTGAAGCCTAAATCAATCTAATATGTATTTGTCTTAATATTAAAAAAAACATCATTTAAATATTGTTTTTAATGTCAAACCATATTTTTACCAGTCATCTGGTTACCTTTGGACCTGTCAAGTCAATTGAGCCATGTAGAGTCAACTCTTATTCGTGTTAATTTTAAATATGGGCCAGGCAAAGAGTCGAGTTTGAAAGTTTCAAGATTAACCTGATGGGTCAAGTTTAATAACAATGCCATAAATTCCGTTTTCCATTTTTTTCTTTCAAATGAATCATTTTTATTTTTTTATTTTATCATTTAATATTTGATTGATTTTGAATAAGACTTCATAATTTGTTTCGGTTTACTTTATATATGGTTATTACAATCTCAATAAAACATCCTAGCATTTGGTTAGTGTTTAGTTCTATGAGCATCTAATTTTGTTATTATATCATTAAGTAAAAAATAGTTTAAAAAAACAAAGTTATTAAACCTAGTGGAGTCCATGATCAAAGTTGTGGGTTTGGCCAGTTAAGTTACAAGGCTCAAGTCAATCTAAAATGTTACCGTCTCAATATTAAAAAAAATATTACATTGAATTTTTTTTTAAAGTCAAACTATAATTTTACCAGTTGTTCGGATTGTCTTTGAACTCATCAAGTTGATTAGGTAACGTTGGAAAACTGTCACATAAATTTATTTAAATTCGAACTAGATAAAAAGTCAAGTCAAGAATTCAAATTATTTCGATGAATATTTTTAGTAGTAATATCTAATAATTCTTTGTAGCCTTGATATATATTTTCTTATATTTTTTTAATCCAAGAAACTAGTTAACTAATTCAAGTGTCTTTTTCTCCTCGACCCATGAAAAGAAAAAACTTTCATTATTTTCATGTTTGTGGGATTAATCGAGATATACATAAATTGATCTGGATATCTGTATTAATAAAAAATATAAAAAAACTTTTATTACTTGCAAAAAAAAATTAAATAAACAAGAACATAAACCCTCGCGAATCATACTTGTAAAAAGAGATACATCATCATGAACCAAAAGAGATACATCATCATGAACCAAACAAGTGAGAACATATAAGGAGAAACGAAAACGAAACAAGTAACGAAAAAGATAAGATTTATTGTTAATAATAATTAATAAACTTGTCCATACAATTTAGGCCCTATTTGTAACTTTTGTCTTTATCTCGATGTGCACAATTTAGAGATGCTAAGTGGATTTAGATTAAAAAAAAATTAAAAAAAAAGAAGCACAATCCTGTAGATGCCGAATTCCATGATGAATTAAAACCAATATATATATATATATAGATTATACTTTTTTACAATTAATGGGTCCTGATTCACACCCCTAATCTTAAAGCCTTGTCCACTTGTGATCCTTAACAGTGCTGTGTATCATTTATTCATGAGTGAATAGATTACCTGAAGAATAAAAGAGAAAGGGAGAAATTAACAAGTTAAATGTCCTCCTAAAATTTATTAGGATGTTTATGGCTTGATCGGGGAGTGTGCCTGTGATGTATTCTGACAATTCCATGACGGAAAACGATGTTTTCCGTGTTCATCCTCCGCTAGAAATCTAGTGGAGATCGATCAAGCAAATGAGTGGTTAAAGAAATGTACATGGCTGAAATATTTTCATAAAAGTAATTAACTTAATGATAGACAATGATGTAATAGTGATATAAAGGAGAGTAAGCATCTATAGTTTGTCAATAAATATTATTCCAAAGTATTTTAATAAAAATTATATATTTAATCAGTAAAGCATCTTAATATATATTTTTAATCAATTAATAACAAATTCAAGTCTTAACTCAGCCCGTCAAGTCATGAGTTGGAACCTAGAATTTTCGTTGGCTTGTAATTTTGACATACTTTGTTTTTATTTTTTATAAATTAATTATTTTATTTTTATTAAAGGTATATGCGTGAAACACAATCTACTAATTAATTTTAATTTAATTGATTTGGTTCAAATATCAAATATTATAACTTATGGTTTATATCTCTTCTTATATCTTATAATGTTCTTATAATGTTTTATTTTATAATACTTTAGGTGCTAATGAAACTATTTTAGTGAAATTTAACTGTCTTAATTCCCGAGTAATTGCACCAAAAATTCAAGTTCCCTTTAGATTTTCTTCTTGATCAATTACAACTGCAGCATTGTCGTCATCATATCATATTATCTCTAGATGTCGCGGGTTTGAGAGCTAGAATGAGAATTTATTTTTATAATTGTGATAGATAATATGTAGGTTTTTAATTATATTTTTTAAATAGTTGTTCACCTCTTTAGTAAAAAATAATTATAGCATAGCCAAGTTTATCTTTATGAAAGAAGATAAATTTAAAACTTATATTTTCAGGTTTAATAATAAAATAAAAAAATTCATACATATGGAAAAGAAAGAGCCACTTGGGTAAATAAGGTAAGTAATCCATTATTCTTTAAAAAATAATTATTTTTCATAAGTATTACAAAAAAAATATAAAAAATCAAAGCACACCTGCAAGTATATATGGGATCTAATTACTGAACAATATACAACGGATATAGCAATTAGCCCTTACAAAAACTGAGCAAATTGCATAATATTCCAGGAGGA
>Ga0325410_1004861_pt1 | contig 14966 bp, 9 predicted proteins | sample PopdelMetagenome_16_FD_206182 | JGI IMG/M metagenome (GOLD analysis project Ga0325410, IMG submission 206182) | Populus deltoides microbial communities from Bellville, Georgia, United States - Xylem-PdIQD-R3 | ecosystem: Host-associated > Plants > Phyllosphere > Stem > Wood/Secondary xylem... | reverse complement strand
TTGTTTAAAATTATTTTAATATATTAATATTAATTTTGATATATTTCCAAATAAAATAATATTTTAAAAATAATTATTATTATACTCTCGAATATCTATAAGCCTTCTTTGCACTGAGTAGTTGTGTAGTAAATGGAAAAGCTTTTTGTCACCGGTCCTAATTCAACCTCTCCTTCATCAGATTCCGTTGGCATTTAGTTGGAAAGAAAAGAAATTAAGAAGAAGATTTAGAGCTTTACGTTTTAAAAATATTTTAAAAAAAAATTAAAATTTATTAATTGATTGATTGATTTTAAATTAATTATATTTTTAGAGTTTTTATATTGTTTTAATGACTAAATTAAAAATAAAATTTAAAAAATTAAAAATATATTATTTTTAAATAAAAAATATTTTAAAAAAAATCCAATAAAACAATAATTGTAACGCATAAAAATCAATTCAACACAGAAATGTGCAGCCCAGCAATCCAATAATAATAAAACTTTAATTGTATGATTTATGTCAGTCATTATATCCACTGAGAGAGTAGCAGGAAAGTAGTGGCCGGTGGGCCTGCTTGCTCCTCTCTGCTCCCTTTGTCCTGAACCATGATCACGACGGAGGAGAAATCCTAGTCAATGGAAGTATGATTGTAATTAAACATTTTCTTTTGAAAAAACAAGATAAAGAATTATACTTTTCACTCTTTATAATTATAATTTTATTTGAGTTTAATTAAAATCTTAAATAATTATAGCATATGAATAAAAAACAGAAATATAAACTATTTTACAAATGAGAAGAATTAAATATTTAAAAAAATACAATGAAAAGTTTTTCAAGCAAACAAAAAGAGGAAAAAAACACTTGGAAGTGACTGATGGAACAAAAATTCTGGAAGATAAAATATAAATTAAACTTGTCGATTTAAAAAGGGGTTAATAAACTTATTGTGTCGCCAAATCTTAAATACACCTTTTCTCATAAAGTAATTGACATGGTCGTTGAAGATGATACAAAAAAGACAACATAATACGACGACGCTAGGGGGTGAGAAAATGGATTCGTGCTATTCACTACATTTGGCTTAGTGGGATTTGGAAAGTTGTCGGCCGCGTTGAGATTGTTTTTTAAAATATTTTTTATGTTAAAATGATATTTTTTATTTTTTTAAATTATTTTTAAAATTAATACTTCAAAATAATTTAAAATATATAAAAAATTAATTTTTAATTAAAAATATTAACTTTTAAAAATACAATTTACATCACGATCCTAAAAATTGTCATGTGTTAAAAAGCATTGGGCATCAAGAACATCACAAAAAGGTAAGAGAAGCTAAGTAAAAATGGTCTAAAAACCAACAGCAAACAAGAAGCATCTTATCTTGTCATCTCTTTGGGCTCAAAGTAAGGTGGTAGCTTCTAAGCTATCTTGGATTGGCAAGCGTGCAAGTTAAATTACTTGTTTGTTATTTATTGTGTTCAAAATATTAAAATTTATATATTTTTTAATTATAATATTTTTAAATTATTTTGATGTGTTGATATTAAAAATAAAATTTTAAAAGTAACGAAAAAATATTATCTTAATGTATTTTCAAATAAAAAATACTTTAAAAATAACTGTTATCATAATAATAAACATGTTTTTTGAATAAATTTATATGGATGTTTTTTTTTAATACAGGATGACTAACAATATACATGTAAACAAACTCATTAATCTTTTTAGTAAAGAAATTAGATTTACTTATCAAATTAAGTAAATACAGTATTTCATTAATGTTATGTATAAATTTATCTTCCTTGCTTGAGTCAAAGTTATGTCCAAATTCAGCTTGCTCAGTGACCATGCATGTAATTACTTCCATGGCAATCTCAGTTTATAGTTATAAAAACCACTTGATCTCAGTTTATTGAGGCATTAAACCCTAGAGGAAGGAAACGGAAAAAAAAAATAGAAAGCTTAAGCTCCAACAAAGCTAATTTTAAAGGATAAAACTAAAAAAAAAAAAGTAAAAAAAAATGGGACAAATTAGGTCCATTCTACTAACCCATCATTCACGATACGAGATTGGAATAGAAAAGTTATTTTTATTGAAAATGACCTGAAAAGGGGATCAAAGCTGAATAAATAAATAAAAAAATCAGAAAAAACTCGAGTCATACTAGGTTAACCTAACAAACCTGCAACCCGGGATAACTCTATAGAGAGAAAAGGCATAAAAAACAAGAAATCTGAAGACCAAACAGCTCAATGTTAAAGGATGGAATTAAAAAAAAAACATTGAAAAAAAATTTAAAGCAACTTGTGTTAACTTGACTAGCCAACGACTCTGGATAACCAGGGAGGAAGGAAACAAAACAAAAAAAAAGACTCAAAGCCCAATAGACTAATGTCAAATAATGAAATAAAAAAAAAACTAAAGTTAAATTAGGCTGATATTTGAAACCAACAACTCTGGTCACGAGTCTGACATGACCTTATAGAAGACAAAAAAAATCCTTGAACAAAATTCTTAACCGTCAAAAAATTAAAAAAAAACAGTAATCAAAATAATAAGAATCAAATTTGTTATAAAAACTAATGAAAAAAAAATAATGAGGAAATTAATTGAGAAATAAAATAAAGAAAGAAAATGATAAAAAAGAAGAATTAAAAGAATGACCAATTTAATTAAAAAAAATAAGTAAAGTAAAATGTTGAGGGACAAAATTGAAAGGAAAAACAAATTAAAAAAAAACGAGGACTTAATCTAGAAAAAAAAAAGAAATGAAATGAAATGTTGAGAGACAAAATTGAAAGATAAAAACAAACCGAGAAAAGGGTAAAAAATGACAATAAAGGGAATGAGTATCTATCTGACATAAAAACAAAACAAAATCAAATGAAAATGGATAAAATTAAAAAAAAATCTAAAAAAAAAATTCAAAACAAAAAAAGATCAACCAAAAGAAAGATGATCATAATTGAAAGACCAAATAAATAGGATGACAACTTTGATTTTTGACTGACTTGACATGAATTTCAAAGAATATAGAGAGAAGATAAAGGGAGGGAAAAAAAGTCGACTGCTGCCAAATCACTGTGATTTGAGCAACACGTGCCGTCTCATAAACTTTTCCTTCACTAGACACTTCCAACAACACGACAGTCAGGAAATTTTGGCCGCTGCACGTGCTGCCTGAAGAGCACAGGTGGCATCCATTTGTTGGCGCCTGCACAACTTTTCTTTCTTTTTTATTTTTATTTTTATTTATGAAAATACTAAACCCAAAATAAAGTTAAAAAAAACCATACAAAAAAAAAACACTAAAATACCATTTAGATCATTCTTTAATTTTCTTGATTTAAAGGACAATGAAATAATTATACTATTTGTAAAAAGGAAAATTATGCAAAAGCCCTCTTAACCTTTTTTTATTTTTCCTTTAAAGGGCATTTATGTATTTTAAATGTAACAATTATAAACTAATAAATTATCCCAATCAATTTGCAAATGACCTCTATGTTCCATGAAAAATATCATTATAGCTTCCCAAGCAAGGCAAAAACTTCGTATAGAGAAGGGCAATATAATAATTATACTATACAGGTCTACAATGAATCTACTATAAAACATGGATCTATTTTGATTTTATTTATTATTATTCTAGTATATTGGTCTGCGCTTCGCAGCGAGCCAATATCATTTTCTTAAAAATGTAAAAAAAATATTAAGTGTATAAAGAATGTTTTAAGTGTCTTGGATCTGACAGTTATGCTGGACCCAAGCGATTTCAATCTGTCAATCATGCCAAACCCAATTTACTTGGGTTTGACAATCATGTCAGGTCTACATTAGCAAAAATATCAGACCCATGTTACTTGGGTCTGACACCTAAGTAATTTAGGTCTTGCTTGTGTATTAGACCAAAGTAAACATGGATTCAACACAGCCTTTTGAATTTAAAAATAATAAAACAATATCAAAATACCGAAATGTTCCCTATAATTATAGAAAATTACACAAAAAATAATGTGAAACAAAAAAATACCTCCATATGCAAAGCTTATTTTTTTTTTTGTCTTTTTCAATGCTACAGATATATTTTATCTATTTAATAGTTTGTGAAAGGTTAAAAAATCCTTGGGCAACATGTCTTAATTTTGTTAACTTCGGGGATAGAATAATATTTTTACTATGCAAATAATCGTTAAATGATTACCATACCCCCACTGAAACATTTAATACCAATGAGCCTATATAAAATACTGAAATACCCCCACAACCAAGGCCTCAAATTTTTCAACCAAAGGGCAAAATGATAACTTAACTTTTATGTGAAAAACATTAACCTCATCTCAAGCCTTCAGAGCTCGGAAAATTCACTGTGTAAATCTACAGTGGACTGTGTCTTGGTCCACAATACATTTGCACAGGATTGCCAGACCCGAGAAGCTTTAGTCCAACGTGGTAACCAGACTCAAGTAAATAACAAACAAATAGAAGATAATTGTGCATTTTAGTTGTCAATAGAGAGAAAAGAAAGAAAAACACAAACAATTGATCATCGATGACAATCCAACCATAATATGTCTACACGCTTCGCACTATATGGAAGAGGACAAGTCTGCACATCTAGTTATACGACAAATGACTAGATTTGACCATCGAAAAACGTCTCACGAGCCTCCTTAATGTTGTGGGCGCTGCCCACTTATTAGGACATGTGAAACACACATCAGCAGTTTTTCAATTAAAAAATAAAAAAATATAATATAAAAATACTAAAACATCCTTTATAGTCCCCTTAACTACAATGCATAACTATATAAATTTTATTATTATAATCCACGTAATCTATATCTAGAGCTACAGTAAAATCGCCTTGTTATTAAGCTGTTTTTATAATAGCCCGTAGATTTTATTTCATTGATTAACTGTTTTTCAGAGAAGATCATCACTAATCATTTATCGCTGAATTTTGAAGGAGGACCGAATTAGAATATTAGAAAACTTATAAGGGCTGAAATATAATTTACCCTTGAAAAGAATAGTGACCCATCATTGGCGATTGCGCGCATCTTTAAAACACTCTTACGCGATCGCTTTAAGGCTCTCTTTTCCGATCGAGGGTACTTTGCATCCTCGCTCTCCTCTACATCTGTAGAACAGAAGCGGCGGTCGCCGCCTTTCTCTCTCTTATCGGTAAGCCTTGATCCCTCTCTCTTGCCAAATGCCCTAACTTCACTTCGAGGTCGAGATTTTGTCACCTGGTTCTCTCTTTTTCTCGTTTGTTGATTACTAGGGTTTCGAACCTCTGTTTTCTACACCCCTTTTGAATTTCGAGCAAGTTTGGAGCTTGTTAGATTAATTTTCAGGAAATTTAATTAATTTAAAATAAAAACTTTCTTATCGCTTAGCTTGTGTTACTTTTGGATCTCAATTACACTTGTCTTAGGGTTTTGAATTTAATTCTCTCGAGTTCGGGAAAGTTTGAAATTTTTTTGGCGGGGTTAGGGTTTCATAGGCCAGAATAAAGGGCAGTTCGTATTGGAATTAGGGTTTTGTGCTGTGAAGCTTTGAGTTTCAGATATATGGCCGCTGGGAGATATAGGGGTTGCCACGGTAATGAATCCAGGGATCACGAGTCTGATTTTGAATTGTCAAGGGAAGATTTTCCTTATTCCAAGGATAAATTTGATAGAATTGAGAATGGCAATGGTGTAAACGACAGGGGTCGAGTTCGGGAATTAAGGGATAGAGCCAGGGTTAGGCAGAAGGATATTAGGGAGAGAGAAGTGACTAATGGTGGGTATAGTTCGTCTTCTGGTAGAAGTGATTCAGGAAGCAGTGGTAGTGGTGGTGCCCATGGTCCACGGAAGTGTGGGCTTTCAGCTAGGGCCACGGATAGGGAGCCAGGTGAGTTGTCTAGTGAGAGTGGGTCCGATGACGCAATTGACTCCGAGTCACATGCACACGACGATAGTGAAGTTTTAAAAGTAGTGGAGAATGGGACTCGGACACCTGTGGAGAAGAAGAGGAAGTTTTCTCCTATAGTCTGGGATAGAGATGACAAACCAGTGAGTAACTCATCAAAAAGTGGGAGTCCCCCTGCAGTGACTGCTCTCCCTCCACCGCCGCCCCTGCCTAAGGCGTACCGCCAGTCACCTAGTTTTATTCCAGAAGGAGGTGTAGGGATATCTCCTGTTAAAAGTAGTAAAAACCAGAATTTGCTGTCTTCTTCACCGCTGAAGGGATCAGCTAGCAATTCTGCATCTGAGTCTCCTGTAGAGTTGGCTTCATTGCCAATGGAGGAGCAGTGGGGCAATGACCAGGAAGCAGAGCACATAGAAGACGAGGATTATGTTCCAATGAGGAATATCTCATCTTCACGATGGGCAGCTGGCAACAATTCTCCTGTTGATGAAGGTGAAATTGTGGAAGATCAGGAAATTCCTAAAAGGAGGAAGAAGATGCCTCATTTGGAGTTTTTGGATTCCAGAGCACGCAACAAGTTATCAACTCCAGATCCCGGGGATTTTAAGAGAGAAGGTTCTGATGTGGCTAGAGGGAGGTCGTCAGAATCTGATGAGCGAGGCACCTGTGCTAGGTCTTTGAGCGGGGATGATTATCATGGGAATGATTCTGGGAGGGATGACTACATGGATATTGATGAGGAACACAATAACAGTGATTCTGATATAGATCCTGAGGATGAGGATGATTCTTGCGAAACACCAGAAGCTGCAGGTCCACCTCAAAGAAGTGTAAACATGCTTCAGGGGTGTAGAAGTGTTGATGAGTTTGAGAGACTAAATAAAATAGATGAGGGCACTTATGGTGTTGTATATAGAGCTAGAGACAAGAAGACTGGGGAAATTGTAGCATTGAAGAAGGTAAAGATGGAGAAAGAACGTGAAGGTTTTCCACTGACTTCTCTTAGGGAAATAAACATTCTTCTTTCTTTTCATCATCCTTCAGTTGTTGATGTTAAAGAAGTTGTGGTAGGGAGTAGCCTTGATAGCATTTTTATGGTGATGGAGTACATGGAGCATGACCTCAAAGGACTCATGGAGTCAATGAGACAGCCATTTAGTCAGAGTGAAGTTAAATGCTTAATGCTCCAGTTGTTGGAGGGTGTGAAGTATCTTCATGATAATTGGGTTCTTCATCGAGATCTGAAAACGTCAAATCTGCTCTTGAATAATCGAGGTGAGTTGAAGATCTGTGACTTTGGGCTGGCTCGTCAGTATGGAAGCCCGTTGAAAACATACACTCATTTGGTGGTTACTCTGTGGTACAGGTAAGCTGGACTGTACATGTAGCACTCCAACTTGCATATCTTTGGCTTGCAGTTTTGTTTGATTTATTTTATTTTAGTGTTGGGTATCCTTTTTGTGTTTTCTTATTTCTATAGGCCTGGGTTTATTTTCAACTAGATTTCACACTGTTTTTGCAACTGGTTTGTGATATCTTTACTTTTGAAGTATTTCTGTGCTATTTGTCCTGAAATTTTCTGTGGTGCCTGATCCTGATGATTGTAGTCTCTTAACATTGATGCATCATATAGACATGCATCCTCCCATTGGTGTGTCGAGTGTTTGATGTTCTCTTCCATTTATCCAGGGCACCAGAATTACTTTTGGGAGGCAAGCAATATTCAACGACAATTGACATGTGGTCCCTGGGCTGCATTATGGCTGAACTGTTATCGAAGGGGCCTCTGTTTAATGGAAAGACAGAAGTGGATCAACTTGACAAGGTAAATTAAATTTCCAGCAAAATAATACAAGGTAAACTTGTTCAGTTGATTCCCACCTGCCCTTGATTTAGAACTTCCACTGCTATGCTTATTGAGTGAGCAGTTTAATTACTCCTCTCTGGGCTGTTTTAATTGCAGATTTTCCGAATCCTTGGTACACCAAATGAGACAATCTGGCCAGGGTTTTCCAAGCTACCTGGAGTGAAGGTCAACTTTGTCAAGCATCAGTAAGTATCAATTTTCATCAACTTTTTTTATCAAGTTAATAACAAGCAGTTGTTCTTATGTTTGCTGCTGTTTTCCCAGGCTTCCAGCTGGGTGATTCTGGTCTGGTTATCTGGCCTCCATTGCGACACTTCTCTGTTACACATCATTCTTGATATTTTGCATTAACCACCTGATATGTTCATTTCAGGTATAACCTGCTGCGTAAGAAATTTCCAGCAACGTCCTTTACTGGATCACCGGTGCTTTCTGATTCTGGGTTTGATTTGTTGAACAAACTTCTTACCTATGACCCTGAGAAGGTAGACAACAAATTAAGTGAAGATCTTGCTTTACAGTCAGTTGATTTTTTTTTTGTTTGGAATAAATACTTTAGTTGATTGCTATAGTGGTTTGATAAGGTTCATTGTGTTTTTCTTGCAGCGAATTACTGCTGAAGCTGCTCTTAACCATGACTGGTTTCGCGAAGTTCCTCTTCCAAAGTCTAAAGATTTCATGCCTACTTTTCCTGCTCAGCATGCTCAAGACAGGTATTTTAAAAGAGAAACAATTTGAAGCATTTATTTATCAACCAGTCCATTTATTTTTTATTTACTCATTTAGGTTATTTTCTTGTTATAATTAGGCGTCTCCGAAGAATAAGGAAGAGTCCAGATCCTTTAGAAGAGCAGCGGAGAAAAGAGTTGCAACAAGGGGAGTTAGGGACCGGTGGTTTGTTTGGCTGAGAGATTAATTGGTCAACCTTGGCCCTGGATTGCAATTTTTTTGTTTTGCAAGCTACTGACACAAGATGTGGTTGAGGTGAGAGATATCCATTGAAAGGAAGTAGCGAACCTTGTTTCTCAGACGATCATTTGTACTTTTTTTTAGCAGGCCTCTTGTGATTTGGATGGAGAAAATATTTGCCTCCTGCCGTCAACCAGTTATGTTTCAGGCTAACTTTGTTCTCCTGCTTTGTTAACATATAGGATGCGCCTGGGACACTGCTTGCATCGCAAGGTGTGGCACAATGGCTTTTCATTTTAAAATATCAGCGCTAGCTGAAACTTTGTATGTAACATATATTTTCCATGGTACATTGTAAACATTCTTAAAATTTGGTTTTGGTGATTAGACCGTATTAGTTTACTGCCCACTGCCAGTTCTATTTTATTCTTTATCTTCTCTCCCTCTCTAGTTTTTTTTTTCTTCTTAATATTGACATTGTGTTTGCAAGAAACAGTTGGTGTGAAGTCCAGGAGATGTTCTTAGCTTTTCATTGACAAAGAAATAGGCAATAACATAGAGCATCAAAGGTAATTTGTTGATTTGGTTATCTGCAGAATGTTAACTGGAATCTGGATTATGCATTCTATCCATAATGTGGAAACTCATAAACAATCGATTCTTAGTCAATCCATTTTTTAAATTTGTTTGACTATAACTCCAATGTTGCCACCCGAGGATGGTCTCCTTGTTATTTAATTTGGCTTGTGACATTAAGTTTTTGTCACAAGCTCCCTTATCAACCACAGAATTTCAAGATATTGATGCTAAGAAATAGCTGTTTTACTTTTTTTGAAAAAAAAGGAGAAATCAAAAAAGAACGAAGGAAAATGTTAGTAATAGAGGTAAGATTATGTAGTGCAAGCTTCTGGTGATTCTTGATGAAAGTTGCAGTTGCAGTGTGGTACTATTTATCCTTTCCCAATTTTGTTGCCCTTTTCTCCCTAGCTAATAGATGTAACCATTGTTTTCCATGTTTTTAATTGAAGATTTTGTTGACCAATGATATTGACTTAAATTGGTGATGATTCACAATTTGCCCAAACAATGATGATAATGCTGTTTTCAGTTCGATCTCTCTTAACCACTAGAAGATCTGTTGTTTTCCTAAGCAGTAAGCAGTAATTTCAAACCAGAGGAAGGGTGAAAAGGCATGCATATAAACAATTGACTTGTTCTTCCTTCTACCTGCCTGATTTTCATTGATAGTGGATAGGTCCTGCAGAACCTTACTTTGTTATTGGAGATCAATTGTTTGATTTGTTTTTGCATGTTTTTCCTTAATTGAAGAATATATCATTTTGTGTATTCAAACTGTCATTTTGTCTTGGTTGTTCATTTGTCCTGTATGCTGCTATAAGTTCCATACCCATCAAGTTTCATGAATTGAAATTCTCAAGTATCAAAATTTAAACAGCATGCACATGAGCAAATGTCTAGCCTGTCATCCTGTTTTTCATTTGATGATGTGAAAAGATTGTACATTTGACCAATCAGAATGTTTTTATGACAATTTCGGTGGATGTCACTGCAGTATCAAAGCTAGCAGGTTGGGGAGGTTACCTGCTGTGGATTTTATAGAACTTTCAGTTAGATGTCTTCAGGCTCAATAGAGGTACAACACAAACTTTGTTTTGTTCTTATGTGTCAGATTTTCTTTTTTAATCATCTTAATATTCGCTACCTTTAGATGTTGATGTACCTCTAGGCATTCTTATGCATGTGGTTCTGCACTAGTTCTGTTCCTATGATGGTAATCTTCAGGATTTGGTGCTTCTAATCCTTGGGAGCATGCTTTTCAATTGGGTTGGATTTTGTTCTTTGTTTGGGAGAAAAAGAAAGTGGGGGGGGGGGGGGGGGTTCTTTTCTTTGTTTCATATAGTTCTAACTATATGGCTATTAAGCAAGGTCCAGGGATAGTGCAATACTTTCTTTGGGTTCAAGTTTCAGTAGTAATAGGAGACCAAAATCCCTTAAAATCTGCAACCCTGAGTGTTTGTTGTTTATTCCACACTTCTATAGTCTTGCCTGAATGTTTGTGCTATGCATTTTCTACTGTCTTCAAGATTTGCCATTTGATATTTCAGGATTAAGTAGATGTTTTCCTTTTAGAGATTAATAGTTTAATGAGGTATGAAGCATCAAAACAGATGATGCAAAATTTGTTGCTTCATAATTAAGAAGTCTGAGCTTGATTGGGACTGCGCTGTTTTTTCTTCCAAGTACTAAAGAATGTTCAAGCTTCTCATAGGTGGATTGTTAATATTACATCTATGCAGAATAAGGATTTTATGGGACATCGTGAAAAATTACGGAGATCTATATTTGCTTGAGAATAGTGATTGGAACCTCCAGTCAATTGTCATTTTGGCTCGCTAGTTGAATAGTTGACGTGGTGCTTTTCATCTGTTAGTTTGTTCCCACGGTTCTTAAATTTCATCCCTTTTCACATCATATTCTTCTCAGTTCAGTTTAACTCAAGTTTATGAAACTGATCAGTGGTCTAGCTATTATTATTCCCTGAGAAGTTTGTGATGAAATACCGAGAGCGTATTCTGGGTCCTGTTATCCGGAGTATGTATTTGTTTTTTCCCTTCTGTAGCCAAGATTTTTCTGACATTTTTGAAGCAAATAGCTCAAGAAATCTAATTATAATGCATCCTCCTGCTCATTGATTTTGCATTATATCACCTGCAAAACGAGTGTAGCTGGCAGAAAGAATAGTTTCAAAGCGTCCACCCTGGGCAACCTCACCTACCTGCTTCTCAAATCTTACGAGTTTCTACTCTGTGCGTTGCATAAATTCAATCAAAGTTTGAATTTTTTAACATTTATATTTTAATTATACAATCTCTCTTCGAAAGAGTTATTTTTTGTTAAACATGTTTAATTTAAAGTCGTGATTCATTTTTGTCTCAAGTTCCTAGTTAAAAAAATTTAATTATTAGTCGAAATCGAAACTGTTTTTTTTAAAAAAAAATCGTGTCAAATGGACTCTTAGCTCTTCATATTTAGCCCTGAATTCTACCCATAGTAAGAAACGCCAGCAGGACAAATATCAAGTTGATAACCTTCCCCTTCTGCAAATGTGCAAAAACCTACTAGGAAGGCACGGACACGTTATTGTCAAATGCACGGTTGATGCTTGCAATGTGCCAATCAATCAATGGTCAATTCAGAGACTCACTGAGGCATGTAACCGGCAACACTCCCGGAAAAAGAGAAGGCTAAAAAAGAATATTAACGACGACTTCAAATTTTGAAACCATTTCTGAGATTTTACTGCTGCGATGCTTTCAGGCTCGTGCTCCAGAGATTCTATATCTCGACTCGCTACCACGGGTTGCATTTTTGGCGCATAAGCAAAGTCTCTACATAATTCATACACGGAACATTAACGACTTACAAAAAATACATGGTTCCGGGAGCTTGTAACTCACAGATTACACTAAACGCGGAGACACGTTTAATATCTTGACTCGCTACATCATTCGACAAAGACTACTAGCTGTCGAGGTATGGGTTTGTTTTCAGGTTATCCAGAAAACATCATCTGAATGGCATACGAGCTTGTAACTCGGAAATTACACTAAACGCGGAGACACGTTGTCTCTCTCCACCTCCGTTGTAAGCTATGACATGCAGGCATCCTTAGTTATCATCCGATTCGCCGCTTCAATATTCATGGATACCAATCAGATGCCAGAAGCGGGCGATGGGATCTAATCAACAAATGGACTCCCTGAACCCATCAAGGGTCAACCCTGGGAGCAGTGATGGGTTCGTCTTGGTGGTTACTGAAGAGGGGTTTCTCCACAGCAAAGTTGTGGAAGAAATAGATCTTTAGAGTGCTCTTGTCATGGGGATTTTCATCAAGAAGAGAAAACTATTGTCTTTCCAAGAACAAAGGTAATTAGAGAGAGTTCAATGAAGAAGATTGTGTTAATAAGTCCTCGATCGACAGTCCAGCCAAAAATAGTTATTCCCCCAGGATTGTTCTGCAAATATAGCACTGCATGGCCAAATAAACCAGTTATGAGAATTGAGTTGCCGATATATAGTTAGCAAAACCCCAGGTTTATACAGGCACTAACAAAACAAAAAATTGCCAACGTATGTGTAAAGAAATCACTGTGAAGCACTTTAACGTGTACAACAAGCCGTAGCTATGAATTGCTGAGACCATATTAGATCTGATCATCCAGAGGTGACGTGATGACTGAACTAGGTTGTCTGCACACATTAAGGAGGGGGCTGTGATAGAAAATAAAAAAAATAAACAAGAGAAGCTGAAAGGGCTTCTAAAAGAAATGAATATCGGATACGGTGGTTTTTGTTGTTTGAAGATCTTAAGCAGAGTGTCGCAGCTATCTAAGAATGTATGAAAAGTCCCTCAAATCCATGGGTAGATTTAGAACTTGCAAGAAAGTGTTTGTCCATAAAAAGCCATTGCTTTACGCACTCAGATACTAGACATATATTTGAAGTTTTTAGAAGTGCTTTTTAAATGTTAAGTTTTCATGAAATAATCCAATGGATTTCAATCTACAGATTCCATTCTAAGAATGATACATGTAAAGGCAAGGAATTTCACATAAATGGCTGAAAATTTCTGTATTCTGGAAGTAGAAAATGGTTTTAATACGTAAGCCAATGTTTTTATGGAACACAAATGAAGTGCATGTGAACATTCTGTTTACCCCATCTCCTGTGATGCCTGTCTCTGATTTCCATGTCATTTTAAACCTAAGTGTACAACATAACTAGAAGCACAATACACAGAAAGAGCAACAATTAATTTGGACAGATAATGAATATCAAGTTTAGACTGAAGGGATCCCATGATGTTTTTTCTGTATGGTATCGAATCTCTTTAGAAGTAATCGTGGATCTTGCAAACATGCTCAAACAATTAAGTGTAGAAAATGTGGCAATATCTCATTAAAACAAAAATAATCTCTGCTGTTCAAGTGAGAAAGTTTCAAGATAAGATTTCGTACCAAAGGCTTGCCTTTTGTGATATGAGGTCATGTAGGATGCCAACTGCATATTTGTAGGCATTGCTATATAATCAAATGACTCTAAATCGCTTTCAGAATAATTTATCCTTGCTGAGTTTTGTAGATTCGCAGCTTCTAAGTTCCCCGTACTGTTTGAAACTCTCAGTTGAGCTGTATCATTTTGACCACATGTTGCTAACGCGTGCCATCTACTTGCTATGGATGCAATACCCAGGGCTCTATGGGATATTTTTGTAGCAGCATGCAAGCAAAGGATTATCCCAACAACCTGGACAGTCGAGGAAACCTGAAAACTTGGGGAAAATGTCAATGACAATCAGGGCCATAATGCATGCAGCGCAAAATTTTTCTAAAGGAAGTGTGCGAGTTAAAAAACTTCTTCTGATTAAATATGTGAAAATAGACGTGGAACCCATCTAAACCCTAGGAATGCAAGCCCTTAAGGATGGGACCTTAAAGAATCAGATGAAGTTTATGCAGACATTTTACAGAGGAGCAGGTGGCGAAGCACTTACCGCAAAATCACCGCCATTTATACCAGTAATAATTCCACGATAGCCTGTGATTCGGAATAGAGTCACAAATTGACTAGCTGTAACAACACAGAACTGGAGAATAAGAAAGATTCGGAACCTATGACTTATCTTAGAGAGATGATAACGCAGACGGGTGTGCTCCTCTATAAAAACCAAAACATCACAATCCCTTTCCAGCAGCTTTGCATAGTCTTCAAAGTGAATTACTTGCAAATTGCAGATTAGATGAAACAAAATGCTGGCTGATAAAGATATTGTACTCACATAACTCCAGGATATAATCAGACCAATTAAAACAGCAGTAGACATCAACCATGATTCATGACGTACATACGAGACGCGGATGGCTTCACGCGCAACTTTCAGAATGAAACATGGCAGCGACCAGAGGATCAGCAAGCGTAAAGAATCCTGTGAAAGAAATTATCCAAACCATGTCTTCATTGTACTTGTGACTGAAATATCTCATCGAAGAGCCAAAGGGATGATATGTCAACAACCTATAACTTATGTTGGTGAGAGTGTGTAAAGCTAATAGCATGATTTATGAGAACTCAATTGCAGGTGCATTCTCAAAAAATGAACGAGAAATTGTAAAGGAACCAGATTTTCAAGAGTTGGGATTACAATGTAACATGAGAACCAGAGGGCCTCATTACATGTTTAAAGCTGTGTTTGAAAATTCA
>Ga0325410_1004860_pt1 | contig 14968 bp, 8 predicted proteins | sample PopdelMetagenome_16_FD_206182 | JGI IMG/M metagenome (GOLD analysis project Ga0325410, IMG submission 206182) | Populus deltoides microbial communities from Bellville, Georgia, United States - Xylem-PdIQD-R3 | ecosystem: Host-associated > Plants > Phyllosphere > Stem > Wood/Secondary xylem... | reverse complement strand
ATACATACATACATACATACATATATATCTATACACACACATACATACATATTGAGACAAGGCCCTCATGATATATGTAGTTAAGGAACTATACAGGTATCATGGATTGAATTGATGATTATATAGTCACGTGTGCCCATTCAAACCTTCCCTAAATCAAGGAAAGAAGGAACATTAAACAACATAAATATTTGAAATACATTGATATATTTCCTCATTTCAATGCACTAGATGCATGTAGATTAAACCTAGGCCTATATATGTGAAGTGTACATCTTTGACGGTTGAAATTAATCAAGAATGTTGAAGGACCCATATTTAAGTTGGATAATTATTATATATATGCTACTGTGACCATGCTAAGAGTTTATTTGGTATTGTGGGGTAGCGGTTGCTTTTATATAAAAGTATTTTTCACTTGAAAATATATTAAAATAATATTTTTTTTAACACCAGCACATTAAAACAATCTAAAAACATCAAAAAATAACTTATAACAATAAAAAATTTAAATTTTTTTAAAAACATTTTTCATTGACAAAAATAAACAGGATTTAAATTCGTAGGGTCGCAACACATGGAACACGTGCAAGGACCACATCATTTGGGCACTCTATATGTGTAAGGTAGTGATTGATCACATGGTGCCACATGCTAAAGTTTTGTTTTTTTGCCAGACAATATTGATCTTGATCCATTATTGTTTTTTTTTTTAAAAAAACAAGGAATTAATGGAAGAAATTATTAACTAAGATTGGTGGTATTCGATCGTTGCTCTTCCCTTTAATTAACTTGTTAGCATTGGTAAGTGGAAAAGGGAAAATGAAGTTCTTGTTTATGAATGCTAATAATTTATTTCTCCCTGTATTTTATAACTAACGAAGACTTGGAAGGTAAGATTAGGCTAATCTTAATTAGGGTAAATTAAACAGCAATGCGTAGTAGTTGGGTTACGAATCTTGAAATATTCTTCAAACTCCAATATATATATTCCCTTTTCTTTAGCTTTTGTGAACATGATCTTTGACGATGATATTGATTGCAAATGGTCGACTCTAGCTATAATCGACCATCGTCATGTGCCCAAAAGAAACAAAATTTATGAGGAGACACAAGAACATATACAAATAGCCGCCAAAATCTTAAAAGGCAACTTCTATTTTGCTGGATGTGTGTCATTAATTCTCGATTAGTTAATTGAGGTTCTTTATGCAAGTTGCCATTAATAAATCTATAACTGTAGTTAGATGCCTACTGTGTATTTTCAGATGGGTAGTAGCATGGAAGGTTAGTGTCTCTGGTGGTCATTGACAAGGTATCCCAAAAACAATTGAAGCTGCCATTTCGTTGACCTCGTTGGACCAACCGACATTACCTGAAAAAACTGATTAACTGCCTAGACCAACGAACCTGGCAGGACCCCTTTTTTTGTGTAATTAGTGGGCACTAATCTATCAACTAATGCTGTTTCTTTTGGCTACATGGAACGTTAATCTCTCAATTAATTGCCGTTTCTTTTGCCTAAATGGAAGGCTGCAAGGTTCAAGAAAGCAAACGGTTGCATGCATGCCTCCCTGCTAGTTCTACTGAACATTTGTGCATTGTATGATTCTCCCATGTACATAACATATAGAGAGAAGATTCAATGACCTGTGAAGATAAAAACATTAATGATGAAAGTAGCAGAACATTAAACCTTATTCTTCACACTGTGTCAACTACTGCTCATAGAACTGGAAGACAATGAGGCAGGATAAGATTCTCGTGTGAGAGAGAGAGATCAGGTGTCGAGAAATGGTCTCTCCATGGCCCATTTGAAAGGATTATGCTGGGGATCAGGCACATGGAGGCACAATAAAAAGGAGAGCATATGTGAGGTGATTGGATACCTGAAACCAAGAGTGGGAGTCTCTTTCTCTGTATAAAGAAAAGATTATTATTATTTGTTGACACTACTTGAAAATGAGAATTAGACAAGGACTCACTGATGGCTTGTCGCCAAATACAAGCATTAATTTGTCCCAAGTTTCGGTCAGTAGCAAATTAAAATACAAAACGATATGTACCGATCATTATAATAGCTAGCTTGGCTCCCAAATATTGCACTGCTTTGCATCTCTTTTATTGAATAACCTTGCAATCCCGCTCCATTGCATGATTCTTATTCTTCTTGACGTTTCCATATACACCAGAAAAAGAAAAGGAAATATCCAAAGGAAGAAGACATTGATCACTTGATTGCATCAATGAAGTTAATCTGGATCCATGGATTCCAATTGGGTGGTTTACGAGCCATCAACAGCCTATTTGTGTTTGCCACTTGCAGGTATGTATAATTCAGAAAGAAGAAAGGTTCATGATGAAAACATAACATGATTGCATGATACAAAACACATAATGCCAATGTGTTTATGCATAAGGTTGGTCAATCTAGAACCTTACCAGGTCAGCCCTACCAGGTGTCGAAATCGGCCCCAACCCTACTTGGAATTTTACTTAGGTGGCAGGCTGTCACAGGTCATGACCAATAGCCACTTGGACCTTTCACTGAATATGTCCACCCGTCCCACTTACCTAGCTAGCTAGGTGATACCTAACTTTTAATTACTTTGCTTTTCTTCTTCTTCTTGTATATTATAATCTTTTAAAATCTAATAGGTTTAGAAATAAGATTTTTAGATATTTGGACAATAAATAATTATACATTTATATCAATATTTTATTCTTCAAAGCTTAAAAAGTAGATGATAGATAATAAAAGACAAAACACCTACACAACAATCTTTTTTGGTAGGGCTTAATTAGGATCCCTCAAATTATAAAATTATTAACTTTTAACAAAAAGATTGCAATAAATAAGAGAATGATCATTATATTCTAAGAATAAAAATATTTGTTCTTGTTTTGGTACGATAAATGCTTTGAGATTTAAAAGTATTAGTATCTAGAGAATATAAATTATGAACCCTTTACCTAGGTAGTTCATGAGGTATTTATAGCCCCTGGACCTTATTGTTTTGCTGAAGTGAAGAGGCTAGAGAGTTACTATCTCTTAAAAATATTAATGATGAATAAATATCTCTTACACAATATTAATGAGGAACAAATATCCCTTATACAATATTAATGAGATGAAAATATGATAGGTCATTGGAAAAAAAATTTATATACCTACAGGTGCACTACTAGATTTAACAGTTTTACCGATAAAAATTTCCGTCGATATTTACATTCACAGTCCATCGGTAAGTAATTTACCGATGAGTTCATGAACAGAAACAGTCCGTCAGAAAAAATCTCATTGGTAATTTATGGTATGTTGATAATAAATTTATCGATAGATTTATAGACAGACAAAGTGCACCAATTTGTTTTTTACCTGCTTCATTATGTCGGTATTTCCCTCGAGAAGTTTGCCATATAACTGACGGAATACCGTATGCAATTCTATCGGTGTTTTTATTTGTTCGTCAATATATTCATCGGTAAATATAACATATCACCGATGAAATACCATTTGTAATTCCATCGAAGAGTTAACAGTAGTAGTGATATTTTTAGTAATTATTTTCCAACTTTCTGAAACATATCGACGGATGTGGTCCGTCATATCATTGTCGGTAATATTTTAAAATAATTTTTTAAAAAAAGATATATTGAATAGAAGTAGAAAATAAATTAAAATCAAATATATAAAAATAAATTAAAAATAAAATATTTATACGTTCAAATACAATAAATCTAAAACAGAGATGGCGCTGGAGGACGAAAAGGACGAGGTTAGTCGTTGCGGGGACCGTGGGGCAATAAGAAAGAGCCCATAGATCACTCATGTTTGATCTCATCTCCATTACCACTTGGCAGAGTTCTTGATAATCTGAAGTTAGTCGTTTATATTTTTTTATTGAGATGGGTCATCTGATCATGTACTTGTTGGTCTAAAATCACCTTGAACTTAAGAGTTTGAGTGCTTAGAACTAATTGCAAGCATCCAATGGTCGAAACACTATGGGTCATCTACAAGTTCTCGGTTGTGGTGTTGCAGAGTTTGTATACCCGATTTCTATCGGGCCCACTAGATGATCTTGCCTCTAACCACAAATCCGGATTGAGATATGGATGGGTCAAAGGATCGTCTATGTATCTCTTCTTAAAGCGGCTGTTATATGTATCTTGGAAAAAAAATTCATCAAATTGAAAGAAATTATAACTTAATAAAAAAAATGGTTGAAAATCAACATACCATTAAATGTTGAGCTAAGTTATCCATAAAGTGTTGCACATCAAACATGCGTTTTCACAAAAAGGTCCATCGGGCTTGGCTTGCATCCAAGAGTCGTAGCCTGAAAGATAAAAATGTTGTCAGTTAATATATTTTAAAAAAATAACAAATAAAAAGATGGAAATAATAAAAAAAAATCTTATCATCTGCTTCGCATGCGAAACAAACAAAATGGAGCTGCTTGTGTGCATGATAACAAAATTATGAACATGTTGGCACTGGTTCCCTGTACAGACTGTGACTGTCGAGTGAAACATACGGACGTCATATGTTAAATGTAGTCTGCCCATACAGCCTTCGAGATATATGGCGGTCTAAAATACTTCCAAATCACCACATCATTCCAAGTTGGAAGTTCGCTTTTTCTCGCATATTTGTTTGCTTTCTTTTACTCCTTGTTCCAAAAATTATGCAACTTATATGTTACCAATAAATTATTTGTTTGAATATTGACAAGTTCTCACATGAAGGCACTTCCCCTCCATCGTCATACTTTGGAACATGGTTGATTCTTGTTCTCAATTATAACTTGAAATCATATGAGATAAATGTTAAGATCTCTTCAATAATATAGGTTTCACATATCAAAACCTTAACATATGTCTTGTTTTTTACTTTTATCTTAAAGTTGAACAAGTACCTACATGGAATAGAACAAATGTTTTGAATAATGTAAAGAAAAACAAAAAAAAAATGTAATTATGATGTATGTGTAATCTCTAACCTTTTAAATGGATACATTCATCTATATTGAACTAAGGGAGTGTTTAGGCACCGCGTTCTCAAAAATTTTGAATTTTTTGTTGCTTAAAATGAATTTTTTTTAATGTTTTCAAATTGTTTTAATGTGTTGATATCAAAAATAGTTTTTAAAAAAATAAACAAACTTTATTTTGATGCATTTCTAAACGAAAAACACTTTGAACAACCACCGCCACAACAATCTCAAATAGGCCCTAAGCCTTCAACTTTTGCCTCAAATAATAAATGTATAGGTAGATACTCCATCGAGTCGAAAAATGACAGAGAGAATATCTTTTCAACTTTGCATTTTATCTGGACGATATTCATTTCAAGCCTCTCTATGTGTTGTGTCCGCAACTTGTTGGAGCATATATCTCTATAAAAATGACTAATCTTCGTGAGTGTATCTCATATCCCATTTGATAATAAATCCTAGTGAGCTAATGGAATGAGTGTTTGCATAAACACATGGTAGTCATGGCTCTTCATTCCATACAATCTACAATCCTCTAAATTCACCAACCTTTACATGTTTGAGGCATGTCTATCAAGAAAACATAAACTTTTAAGCCATTGGTAGACAAGTAATTGTGCATTTTTCTCTAAGCTAAAGCTGGCTTTGGGCTTTGTGACCCGTGACCTAATATAAACCAACTCTATATTTTTACAGTGACAAAACAAAGCTATATTCATTCTAGCCTTGATGTTATCCTTTGTCTTTCCCTTCACGTCCATAACCGTGTTGAAAATATTCTCAAACACGTTATTTTCTATGTGCATAACATCAAGGTTATGACAGATGAGTTTGGTCTTCCAATAAAGAGGCTCCCATAAAATACTTTGCTTAACCCAATTATGGGTCAATCCAAAACCATGAAACTTCTACTTGCCGGATTGAAAACTAAACACGATGTCACTATACTTCGACATCACGTCATACAATTCATCACCAAAAAAAAACGGTTGTGTAACATCCCTTTCAACGAAGTCCTTCTTATTTCTTTTTGTACTTGTGATTTGTTGGCAAGAGTCGTCGTTGACAGTAAAAAAAAAGACATTTTACTGTCGTTTGTTAACGTGAATACCTTGTTAATTTCCATATAGTATAGACATGCTAGTTTTTCATGCGTGCTCCAACCATAAACCATTTGATAAGTAGGAAAATCATTGATATTCCACATCGAACCTGTCTTCATCAGAAAATTATGTTTCCTCTATACATCATAAGTCAAAGCTTCGGATGACTACAATAGATTCAACTCATCAATCAACGGTAGAAGATAAACATCTATATTCCGATCCGGACTATTAGGATCAATGGTGTTGGATCTGACAGCTCGCTAGATTCATACCCACTCGGGCTTGGCACGATGTTCAGCCTAAAGGCAATGGGTACGACAGCCCACCAAAACCCTATCCGCTTGGGCTTGGCTCACAACAGAGCCCAAAGGCATTGGATCTAGCAACTTGCTTGATCTATACCCACTTGAGCTTAGCTCGTAGCCACACTTAAGGGCGTTGAGCTTTAAAACAAGCAAGACCTATAGGACCTAGCGTTCTGCCAAACCTAAAGATATTGGGTACATACACAAGTCCCACCCAATTATCATGATCTAACATGATACAAATTGTTTAATCTATTTTAAATGTGTTTTGTCTTATTTATTTATTTATTTGTTGGTATGTTTTTATTTTTAGTTTGGTATTTGAATTATTATTTATAGAGAGAGAGAGAGAGAAAAGTAAAAAGGCATGTGATAAAATCGGACCTATCCAAGGGGCCAAAACGGGCTTCCAGAAAGGGGTCCTTTGCATGTACCCCCTACACCATTCGTTGACCCATAGGCTGTCCGGATTAGGAAGCCGTCCTGCCAATAGCCATGGAGGGAATTTAATTAGCTTTGGACAATGTTTTCCAAAGTATCAAATCTGCTCAGATGGTAAGGGCTCTTTCATTACCCTTGCGTGTAGCGCCTACTGCCTATTGCCCATTGCTATCCCTTGCCTTTATAGAAAACATCACTCCCCACTCTCTACTTTTCCAAACCAACTTTTGAATTTGAGTTTTTACTTTCAGCCTCTGCATGTTTTCTCCCTCTTTTCTCATATATATATATATATATATATATATATATATATATATATATAGTCAAGCCAATTCTTCACTCGTTGTAATTGAGTTTTATTTCCAATCAATTTCTTTTTTAAAAAAGAAGAAGAAAAACCCTTATTTATAGTTTTTGCAGATGGAGTTATGCCTCCGAGTACAATTTATTTTCAACAAAAAGGAGGCCACTTTTAAATTAGGGCAGTGGAGTCTTGAAACTGTAGATAGATGCCGAGGAGGCAAGGGGCCTGTAATCTGATCGGTTGAAAGGACTCTACACAGCACCAATTAAGATGCAGTTGCTTTCATTGACTTGATTCTGCAATGGTCGGGACAAATCATGGCATGTGTTGCAACTCAACTGTGAGAGTTAAAGCTAGTTTGGTTGGAGAATCTACTTTTTCACTGCACAACAACACCCTAAGACGTGGCAAGTGCCTTTACACAGCGATCTGTAACGGAAGGAGGCTCCACTCGTTTAAAGCGTCGAAAACATCGGGACTTCAATTCTCTGAATCAGACATAAAAAAATATATTTAACAGAATATATATGGTGTGGAAAAATATTGTAGTATTATACCAAGAGAAATTATTCTGGAGTGTAACTGTGATTTAATGATTTTGTCCTTTATCGAATCAGCTAAAAAGGTAAAAAATTATTCTCTCAATCAGAAAGTAATGGGACTTCCTTTTTTTTCTCTTTCTTTCTTTCTTTCTTTTTTTTGTGAAATTTCAATTGTTTTAAATTTTGTGCTTTAATCAAAATTTTAATTTTGTTAATATTTTTAGGTTTTGTCTTCATTCTCTTTATAGTTTATTCTTTAATTCTTTTTATAAAATTAATTTTTCTTTTTAATTTAACCCTTCAATCCAAAATTACTCATTTTTTAACTTGTTTTGTTTTCAAATATAATCCTCGTTCTTATAATTGCTATTATTTCTTTTTAATTTTTTTAAATGATTTTTTTTAATTTCAACCTTTCAAATTTGATTTATTAAAATTTAGGCTTTTTGAGATTTTTACATGTGTAGTGCTTCTAGTCAAATGGCCTTGGTCACGGATTCATATTGTTTTTTTTTTTTTTTTACTTATTTTCCTTTTTGATCTCATTGGTTGACAATGATTTTTTTTAAAAAAAAAAGCTTTATGATTTTTTTTATTTCTTTTTATAGGGTTACCTCAATTTCATGACTTTGAACGTCGGTTTGGTAAGTTAACTCGAGTGAAGTCGCATCTTTTGTTTTTTTGTCTTTCAATTATTGTGTTTATGTGATTGCTTTTTTTATTTTATCTTTTAATATTTGATTTGTTGAAAATTGACTTTTGTGGTTTTTTCATATTTGGAGCTTCCGATCATGGGTTGGCATCAAATTTTTTTTTTTACTTTTTTTCTATCTCATAATTTGACATTCATTTTTTTTTTAAAATAGACTTTGTGGCTTTCTCTATTTTTCTTTTTATATAGTTATCCCGATCTCATAATCTGACTTATAAGATTGGCGGGCTAACCCGAGCGAGCTCAAGCCTTTTTTTTCTTACAATTATTTTTTTTATCCTTTTGTATGTTTGCTTTTTAAACATATGATTGGTTAAAAAACATGGGTTGCCATTGATTTTTTTTTCTTGTTTTTTTTTCATCATTTCACATTAATTTTTGTCTTTCTTTAAAATGCACTTGCATTGACCAAACATAATTGTTTTCCTCATAAATATTTTTTATTCAACCCGTGACGTAGCGCAAGTCATATAGCTAGTGTTAATATATTACATATGATTCTAATTAAACAAGTAAAAATATTGAGAATGAAATTAACATTAACATTGTTAACAATAATATTAAAATATGATTGGGATTTACTAGATGATCCGTGTTCATCATCTCATGAATCACTAATATCATTGTTGATTATGCTAATGTACTTCCTTATTCCTTTTTTATTTGTTCTTTAGGTCCCAAGTTTCATTTGTTTTACATGTTAGTCCTTGGATCATGAGAGGGAGAGAGTGAAGGTCGCCCAAAAATTTTGAGAAGAGATAAAGCACTAGGGTGACTGGATTTCAACCAATAATAAATTGGATTTTGGTATTTATGGAGTCGTCTTTGATAAATGAACTCAATGGAGGTGATTTTCACCTTCAATGATACCAAGAAAAGTATATTAGAGCTCAAGAATTTTTTTGTATTTGATTTGATTTTGATTTTTAGGCCAATTTGAATGTATTTTGTTGTTAGAAATAAGATTATAAAAGTTCATGAGATTTTTATTTTCATATTTTTAGGTGAAAAAATGGTTGGAATCTGGTTTGGCATTTAAAAACCTAGAACTTGATTTTCATATTATTAGTGCCACTATCTGTGACAAAAAAAAAAGATGACAAAAATGGACAACATTTTATCTGCCCAAGCTATTGACGTGTCATCCATCTTTTTTAAAAAAAGCCATGCGGGTCTGGGTTCTCATGTCGACCAGATGTGCATGTTCGACCAATGAGCGATTGGTCCTTCAATTTTTTTTATCTCATTATTTTTTTAATCTTTTCTAATTTTCTAATTATATTCTTCTTATATAATTTTATTTAAATAATTATCTAATTATTCTATTATTTTTAAATAATATAAACATCTTTTATGTTTATATCAACAATATCTTTTTGAATAATTATACATGCATAATTTTTCTAAATACAAATGAAAATTTTATTTTTCTGTTTTTTTTATATATAATGTTTCTCATGTTAATTATTTAATATTTTTTAATATATTCTGCTTAAAATTATTGATTCATATTATTTTTTTAATAAGATTTGCTTTTAATATTATTATAAGTTTTTTTTTAAAAACAAATTCCGATAATAAAAAATATTTTTGAAAAAAACTCATTAATAAGGAAAAAATTATTTGATTAAAGAGGTATCTTTTTATACTTGTTTCAAATAGTTAAAAGTATTTGGATATTGAATTTATTTAATTACTTATAGTTTATGTTGTTACGTGGCGACATTGAATGATAGAGTTGTCTTCTGAAATTGAAGGAATTTTGAATTTAATCATAAAGTTATAATTATAGGGTTTAATAGTTGTTACTTAGTATTATGGTTATTGAGAAACCTAATGGTCTATGAAAATCTTGATAAAGGGACTGGCTGTGTAAGGGAAAAACACATCACCTCAATACATCCTAGTTAAAATAAGCTATATTATTAATTAATTATTTTTATAGGTCATGTTTACATCCATTGATCTTATTTAAGGTTCATGATGGATAAAATAAAAAAAAAATATAGCCAAATCTCTATGACTATATATATTAAATAAAAAAATAGTTAATGTACCCTTTTACAATCTATTCAAGAAAGGAATTGTATCCATGATTAAATTTAAATAAATAAAAGTAATTACATTTAACATCAACCACTATTTTTTATCCATAAAAAAATCCAGAACGCATATGCTATTTCTATAGCCAACACTCTAGAATTAATATATATATATATATATATATATATATATATATATATATAACCATTTTTCTCATCAAGATAACTATAAAAGAAACTTACTTATTTAATTTAATTCAAGTCAATATGAACTTGACAATCCTCTAAACGTGGTTCAATCCTAATAATTTATAAATTCCATTTATTCCAATAAAATATATGATTTTATATTTGTGTTTGATTTGCATGACACTTCACATACGGGGAAATAAAATAAAATTTGGAAATTAAAAACTATTAAAAACTAGCAAGTTGACTCTTTTGATATGACCACGCAGGTGAATGAGCACATGTGTGTGTACCTATAACTCTATCCGGAAGGTTGGAGCACAAAATTGCATCAAACATCAGTTCAGTGATAAGTGATGTATCCTTCATCTATAAAGTTTAAAATTCAAATCTCATCTAGATAGATACGCATATTTATATCCACACATGTGATTATAGCTCATTCTTAATTTACCTTGAACTATTTAGCTCTATTATAAAGGATGTAGAAGCCCTTTTAAGTATTTTATGGTTTTGAAAATATAATAATGTTTGTTTTTTAAAATATTTTTTATTTTAAAATATATTAAAATTATATTTTTTTAATTTTTAAAAATTATTTTTAATATCAGCACATTATTATTCTGAGTTTCATCCCAAACGTTCCAAGAACAAACACCTACGTACCTAGAGAAAAACAACCCAATCTTGGCACAGCACGTAGGATACAAGGATCATGACAAACCCTTATTATATTGGATCATGAACACACCACCGGTATCTACCATTTTGAAAAACAGCTTTTTATTAGTTTTCATTACACAGTACTTGTCGGATTATACCAGTGCAGTGAGATCATATTCATATTCACGTTCAACGTCGTTGAAAGGCAGTCGCAGAAAACGACCTTAATTATTTTAATTAATAGCTCGTGAAACCACTAATTATTTTAATTAATAGCTAGCTCGTGAAACCACTAATCACTCTGTACGTAGTATTCTCCATGATCATCCAAGTTATCTTACCTGAGCAAGCAACGAATATTATTGAATTTAAATCTTCCTTACCTAACATCATCTACAATTCATCACGTAAGATGATGATACACATAAACTAAGAAGCACCCTTTTGAGTTCCACGGCCATAGGCTTTCTCAACATCTCAGCCCTTATCTTTTTAAGCTTAATTTAAGTCTTCTAACCTTACTTTTTCCATAAACTAATTAATTAGTAATGCATAATGCTGATGAATAATTAAACGATACTTTGCAGGACGGTGCAAGGAATTATTTAGATTAATCTACAATATTCATCAAGGTGACAGAGAAGCTGTTCGAATTTAAAACTTCAAACTGCCAAGCTTGATCAGTTATGGAGACCCCAGTTTTTTTTTTTTAATGATTAAGATAATTTCATTCCAACTCGGTGGTTTATTTTTCGATCTCTTAAATTAATTACGATTAATATACTCTGCCCAGCAGCTTGTCTAGTGTGGCTGCTCACCAATCGTTCGTGCGTGTCTACAACAAGAGCATCTCTATTAGTTCCTAATCTCTTCCTTCTGATTTTGACATTTTGGTGCATAAACCAGTCTTAGTGCGATTTAGGCAATAGTATTTGATTTAATTTTCTTGAGATGATATGGAAAGGCAAGGTAGTTGATGATGAGACCCGGCCTTCTATGATTATGCGTGGCTCATAATCATGATACATGGGCATGCATATTGATGGGAGGAGGACCCGATCGAGTCATATCCTGAGTATATTTTTATTCCTTTCGAATTGTTTGTCTTTTAATGGTGGAAGGGATTAGTGGCCCTTTGGAAAAACACTACAAGATTTCACAGTTTTATTGACGGACCAATTCCGTCGGTACATGATTATAAGTTCGTCGGTGATTTTTTTACCGACGTCATCTCTGACGGATTACGTTCGTCGGCTTTACTTTCGTCGGTGATTCCCCATTCCGTCGGTATATTGGTCGGAAAAACGAAAAAATCATTTCCCGATGGTTTTACAAACGGAATTTGCGTGCCAAAAAAAAAGGATTCCCGCTTGAAATATACCGACGGATTTTTATTCCGTCGGTGATATTGTAATTACCGACGACAAATATCCGTCGGTAATGATGTCGATGAGTGTATGAAATACCGACAGAACCTGTCCATCTGTATATTCGTCGGTACCGGTGGAAGCTACTGTGAAATTTCGACGAATTAATTCCGTCGATAAGTCGGTCGGTGAGTGTTTAAAATACCGACCGAATTCATCCGTCAGTAAAATCCTTGGTAATAGTTTTTTTCTTAATTTGTTTTTAAAAAATTATTTAGGATATATAATATAAAACTATATAAATTAATTGTTATACAAACCAATTATGCAAATAAAATCTATATTAAACATAAAAAAAAAAAACAAAGTTAAATAATATTCATTACAAATTGAATATGTTTCAAGAAAAATATTAAATGAAGTTTTAAATGTAAATAATGTTGATTACAAATTAATATAAAGGTGGAGCTGGAGGAGGAGGAGAAGATCCTGGAGGAGGCTGGTGGTTATACGGCAAAAAAAGATTAGGCGCACATGTTCCACTATTTGACATGTTCATAATCATTTCGCGAAGCTGTTCATAAGCCGCTTTTTGTTGTTCATGAGCCGCTTCATACTCCGCTTTTTGTTATGCTTGAGACGCTTTGAGTTGCTCAGACTCCGCTCTTTGTTGTGCAAGAGACGCTTTGAGTTGTGCGTACTCCGCTTTTAGGTTATCGTATTTCTCAGTGAGCTAAGCAGTGTGTTGCTGCAAGGCCATGAACTCCTTATATTGGGAGCTCCCAACGGTTGAAACACTACGGATCGACCGCAAGTTACGGCCGTAGTGTTGGAGAGCCCGTAAACCCGATTTTTATCGGGTCCACCTGACGAGCCAACCTCCATCCACAAATCCGGATCGAATTCCGGATGGGTCAAAGTATCGTCCCCGTATCTGTCCCTCAACCGATTATTATACGTCTCCTGAAAATAAAATAAAAAGTAATCATCATATTCAATACAATAAACATAATAACTTACAAAATAAAATGATTGAACAAACATGCCACGAAATGCTGAGCACGGTTATCAACGAACTGTTGCGCCCCCTTTTGGCGGTCTTGACTCCGCACGTGCGTCTCCACAAACAGCTCCATCGGGCTCGGCTCACGTCCAAGAGACGCAGCCTATAATGAAAAAAGATATATTAACAACAACTGAATTTAACAATATATTTCATTTAAATTAACCTTACCATCTGTTTCGCATGTGCAGCAAACGGAACGGAGCCACCAGTGTGCATTGTCACCCTGCCATAAATTGGCCGATTCCGGTTGCCAGCACCGGACTGTGAACGTCGTGTGAACCGCTCAGACGTCACGTGCTCAAGATAGTGCGGCCATATATCTTCCAGGATGTATATCGGTTTGAAATCCCTCCAAACCGCAACACCGTTCCAGCCTTGGAAACCCCTATCCCTCGCGGTTTTTTTTGCTTTTTTTTGTGCTTCATACCAAAAATCACGCAACCTACTTCACGCAACCAAAAATTACATTTCGAAATATAAATTTTTGTCTAAAAAAATCTTGTATTGTTTTCGATCTTACCTAGTTGCCGCGTGATTTTCCCACACCCTCCTGACAACAGTGTTATGCTCACTGTCCCAGCAGAATTTATGCTATGTATAAATAAACAAGTTTAAATAAAAATAATAATTTATTTACAATTATATTAATAAGCTGAAAATTATAAATTAATACTAACCTCAAACCTGTTAAACCATGCATTGATTTGAGGCATCCATTCAGGATGCTTGGAAATCTGACTCCATTGAAACAATGGAATCCTCATCAATGATTTAAACGCCGATGATATTACTCGGGCGGCTTCAATGTTTGTGAACTCGAAAATAAATGAAATAAATTCAATAGTGATTACTTCATAAATTATGTTGTAATTTTAAAAAAAAAAAAACTAAAACCTTAACAAACTTACATTGAAAGGTCGTCCTTCCACTGTGCCTCGTACTTGCGGGTAAATTGATTCCGTTGCGAAGGCACGCCGCCTCTGCGCTATGAAGTACCGCTGGAAGAGGCAGCATCGGTTGACGGCGCATGTGGTGTAGGTGCCTCTTCTTGAGAGGCACCTAAGGAAATATCATCCTCGCTGCTAGACGAATTGCCTATATGTGAGCGACCAGCTCTGGTTTTCGTTCTACGCATCTACACAATTTTATACAAATAATTATATAATTAAATTTAAATGTAAAAAAAAAATTCGACAGCACCTCCCCTATACCGGATACTACCCAAATCCAC
>Ga0325410_1004855_pt1 | contig 14976 bp, 9 predicted proteins | sample PopdelMetagenome_16_FD_206182 | JGI IMG/M metagenome (GOLD analysis project Ga0325410, IMG submission 206182) | Populus deltoides microbial communities from Bellville, Georgia, United States - Xylem-PdIQD-R3 | ecosystem: Host-associated > Plants > Phyllosphere > Stem > Wood/Secondary xylem... | reverse complement strand
GGGTTAACATGAAACATTATGTAGTGCAAAAAAAATGCAATTATTCAGAACTGGCAGGAGAAAGTAAATGAATGCCCTGACATCCCTTGAAAACCAGACGCACGCAAAGTGGGACTGCAAATATGGCCAAGAGAAAGCTATTACCAAGTTTATTTGTCTTGGTGATGCACCTCTATTTATTGTTATCTTTTAGGTTTCACTGGTCATTCCTATTTTTGGTAATTTCAGCATTTTATAAAGTGTGCCGTAGCGATCCTGATTGATGTCTTTTATAACTCCCATAGGTTAGTTCCAGTTTAATGCGAACTGCACAAAAAGGCTAATCAAGCTACTCAATCCAGTATCATTTTTCACAACATGGAGCACTAAACATTTCGCATTGAAAATATAGTACAGAATTACAGAGACAGAGACAGAGAGGCAGCTACAAAAAAGCACCTCAAAACCTGCACTGTCATATTGCCTTCTCTTCTCAGGGTCAGATAATATACTGTAGGAATATGTAACCTCCGTGAAAAGCTCTGAAGCTTCAGGATTACTGGCATTTTTATCTGGATGATACCTGTCCAAGTATAATTCTTAGTTAACGCAAGATTGTAAGCAGGTTGAATCAATATTGACCATCAATATTGACCAACAACCTTGTCATTTCACAAATGATTACCATACAACAAAAATGGGATGTTATGCAACGAGCATGAAAGATCTTGCAAAAGAGAAGAATATATGGAATTTGCCAAAAAAAAATTCCACTTATCTAAAAGAGAATATAAGAAAGGATTTGATGACGAGATGTATAGACTCTCTTTCTTATGGAATTCCAGAGCATCTTTTCATTATCACATTGTCTAAACAGTGAAAAGAATCTATAGGACTTTGTTATTATCTTATTCCATATATATCATGTGTATATATAGATTCGAAATGTTAATCGAGTGGAACTCGATTTTCAATATATCTGAAAACACCGATAAGGGTCAACATGTACAATTTCTAAGGCCAAGCATTTTACAGTTAAAAGCAGCCTGGTACTCCGTTTTAGTAGAAGACGAAAGGAAATGAAGGCAAGAGGTGGGATGAAAAGGAAGGACCATTTGTAACTTGGTTCATTTGCCAGGATGGAAAAATCAAGGGAAAGCAATTTCATCAATTCATCGACCTCAATTTCCCACCTTTAATCAGGCTGATGGCCTGCATTTACGAAACCCATTTTGGATGATAGCATAAGACTGTAAGTAGAGCACACATTGGGACGCAATGACTCCCATAGCAACCAAACAGTCCCCACACAACATGAATGCATCATACTCATAGATTATTCAATTTATTCGCATGCTTAAAATGAAATTCCAGCTCATGGAGATGCTATCTTTCCTCGGGGGAGGGGTGGGGGGGATCTGATAATATACTGTTCATAAATCAGCTCCCACTGTTCTGATTCCAATTTTGTCACTTAATTATGCGATAGGAGCACCAACCCAACAGCAAATTCGGTCGAGTAAATTTACATAATGCTGTATTCAAGCATGGTTCAAGGAAACAGATTTAGGTCAGAAATCGCAAACTAGCAGTGCCAGTAATTAGCTCAGAAATCACATACAACAAGAAAATCCAAACAAAAAATTGAATAGTATAGTAGTAACAAAGAAAGGGCATACTTGAGAGCAAGTTTTCTATAAGCACTTTTAATCTCCTGATCAGTAGAATCCCTTGATACGGACAGCACTTCATATGGGTCTTTTCTAAGGACTGGCGGCGGTGCTGATGTACTTTCTGTCTTCTTCGAATCCATCTCTCCACCAACTTGCCCTTCAGACAGTCTTCTCTGTTCTTCTTCTGCTCTTAAGAATAAAATGCAAAAACTCTTCCCTCTTTCTTTGTATACAGTAGTCAAGAGACCGGGGTTTACTTATTCTGCTTTGAATCTGCAAAAACCTAATTGATAAAAAGAAACACAGAATTCAAGCAACGTTTTGGATCCCTCATCAGTTTCTTTCTCTCTCGAGGAAAACGAAGGCGAAATTGCTAATATAAAAATAATAATAGAAATTACAAAAGATCCAGATACATTTAATGATAATAATAAAAATAATAAAAATCTCTATAGATATTTGATTACCACATTATTAATTAATTAAGTAATATTCTAATTAATTAACGTTCATGCAATAATGGTTTGTTCTTTTAATAAGTTAGTTCCACGTTTTTTTATATAAAAATGACCGAATGTGAATAAAATGTCTCAAAACATGTATAGAGGATTTAATTCTTCTTCCTTCCATGCAAGTTCTGTTGAAATTTTAAAAATATTACTGTAAATTAAAATTTTATGTTTTATGTTTTTGTTATCTGAGATATTAGTTGTAAAAAAGAAATGGAGTGAAATGAGTTATGATGAAAGTTTAGTACTTTCATATACCTTTACAGCTCAAAATACGTTGAGAGGGATTGACGGGCAACATATATACACTAGTTGTATATTTGTGATTTATCGTGGATAATTTTTTTGATAAAAAATTAAAAATAATAATATTATTATTATTATTTTTAAATAAATTATTAATGATAAATTGGCCCATATGCAAAGATTTCTCTGCCTCGTAAGGAAAATTTTAAAACTCAAAGGATGAAGAGTAAAATAATTTAATTTTACTACAATCCTATAAATATTTCACAATAATTGTACAACAGTAAAAAATTAACTCAATTTTTTTAATTAATATGGTTGTCTGAGTTAATTTGCATATATTTTAATTAATTACGCAGATTCTTAAATTAAATTAACGATTATATAAATCTCCAATAATTTTAAAAGAATTAATTGGAACTAATTATACATCTGTGCATTATTTAAAAACAATTGTGCATGAAAGACTTGCGCCTCTCGGCTAGCCATGCCATTTTCATAGATAAGTTATTAACTTGGTTAATATTTTTAACCACTGCTATTAAAAAAATTAAAAGAATAGGGTTCTTCAGAATGCGACTGGCCAAGAACCACCAGCTCCTGCGTCCTTGTGATTACCAAAACCGTCAGAGTAACTTGTCACTCCTGGCAAAAACAAGAAAATTAAATTAGAAGTTCCAAGCATGCTCTCTTGCAAAATATAATTGCATCTGTAAGGAAGATTTCATTGCCATGGACCAAGTGTCAGGACCACGATATATTAGCAGCAGCATTTAGACTGAAGACAGTTAAGCATTGGATGTGTCAAATTCTTCAGGTGTAGGGTAGGCATTACCGATGCATTAACTTGTCCCAGTTACGCGTTGGCCGTGTCAAATTCCCCTAAATTGCATTTTAGCAGATACAAGCCAGAGAGTATGCTCCACTTGAGTGCTTGCGATAAGGTTGAATGTACTTCTTCCATCCAACTGTCTCCAACACCGAAATCCCATAGCTAAAACGTTTAAACACCCAGCTTATGTGAAGCATTCCCAAGGGATTTCTCAAGAAAATCTCAGGGAGCTGATATATGCTTTCCCAAGATTTCCAAGCGACCAAGTCAGAGCACAGCATGTAAACCAAAACAAAAAATCTTCATTTTTCCTATACACTTCTTCAGAGGTATTTTTCTATCCAGCAAGACAATGATCGTGGTAGAAGAAACAAAAGCTCAGAGCACAGCTTGTAATATCGAGGACAGTAATATTTCAAAAGGTAACTTGGCTAATCTCAACAACCAAAACAAAATTTTTCAAATTTCCTGCACTCGTCTTCAGAAGTATTTTCTACCCAGCAAGCAAATGATCGGTGGTATAAGAAACAAAAGCTATGCGGCATAACATGGACGCCCTCAATAGCTGAAAAGAATACAGCCGAGGAAAAAACGGTAAAATTGAAATGAGAATTGTAATGGCATATCATTTACAAAGCCATGTGTAACTGTTGGGTGCACGGATACATGCCTATACATGCAATGCGAGGCCATATGCCCTCACTGGTTCAAAGTTGTGCAGTTTGAATCTGTTGAATCAACCTTAATTACCCTGGTATTGTATGACCCACACAACCTACACTTGTGGTATAGCCAATGAAAAAGTGCTGTGCCCTTCTTGTCACAGTCATTGCACAATATATCCTGCATTTAAAAAAAAAAAAAAAACAATCTTAGTATTGCTTAAATGACAAAGGATGTCAAAGGAAACTTGGGATAATTACCTGACAGCGATCCCGGTACTCTTCTGGAAGCTCCTCAGAAGCCAATAGTGCATCAAGCATACCAAAGTAAACCTGAACAAAGAGAAGTGCCTTCATAAGTGTCTAATACACCTCATCACTATTTCAGCCTCGGTACATAATATGGACATGAACAAACATTCCCCACTACAAAATAAGCTTTCATTTACATTTCAATGGAATACTTCACTTAATATAGATACAGGTCGCTAAGGAGCTTATGAAAAAATATTATTTCATTTACATTCATCTCCTGGAACCACTAAGGAAATTCAAGTGTTTTTCATGTCTAATCACGATATAATTTTATAATTTATTCATTTCCTCTCGCTTGCTTGACAAGAAAAAAGAGGGAAACTGAAAAGATCCCTGCATGCAATGTCTAATTCATAGCAGCCCGCTAGTTGAAGATCACAAGAATCACCAAGCATCTTCTGTGGGAAGTGTATCTCTCCATAAATCTTTTGGTACATGGAATAGAAGGATTTGATTTTGAGATTCTGTTTAATAAAAAGAAATTGCAAGCCCACTGAAGAGTCCAAGTAACAAGCATACCACCATTCTATACTTTAAAGTACTATCCAGTCAAAATAACTGACTGCACATCTAGCACCAAATAAGGATCACAAACAATAAAATGTGCATGATGAACAGACTAAGAACCGCAAACCCCCCTCATTATACAGTAAAGCATAACGTTAACCCAGTCAAACAAATTCAAGTTTCACAAGATTGTTTAAATATACGAGAAAGAAACCAAAGTTTATCAAGACTGTCATTAACACAATAAAAAGGATGTCTTTATGAACATATAAATTGTCACGGCTCCCTTTCTTTTCTTTTTTTCCCTTTATTTGGTATCGTGGATCTTTTCAATAATTTGCTGAATGTCCATTCGAATTTTAAAAAGGTTCAGAAAAGATCACACTAACCATTTAGTTTTAATACCTGGAGAAGATAAGTAGCCAGGTTAGCAAGTACCAGAAATGAGACAGTCTGACAATACTTGTAATTAATCATAAATTTTTATGATCAACAGAATAGATTTTACTTGTTAATTAAAAAAAAAATGGTTACATCTTACCGACATGTCTCCCAGAGATTTGCTACAAATTGGGCAGATGTAGTGACTACAAGTGTATGCCTGCCACAATGAAAAGTGCAAACAGAATCAAGTACCAGGCACACAAAAAATGGTTCATACTATCCTCATGATATATATGTATTATCATTGCAACAGGCAAAAATTGAAACAAAAAGGAACGACGATAATCTTATGACAAAACAAAGGAAAAAAACAGACCTGAAAACAAGTTGAATGCATGAAATGACCGCAGGGAAGAGCTTTGACACTTGCACTTGAAGTGAACATGTCATCACAGCAGATGGGACAATTTGTTTCCAGACCTTTCTCTCGACACTTGTGGTCAGCTAGTTTCATTGCCAGGCAACAATTGCATTTCATGCAATGAAAGAAGTCAACACCAAGACCAGTTCCCACACGGCATAAATTGCAGAAAGGGCAATGATAAACAGCCCTGAAATAAATTCAGTGAGTTGCTGGAAATCTAGTGGCAGGGATAGGTTCAGAAGCAGTTACTCTTATAAATTTAAAGACCATGGTAGAGTTGAAAGAATTGAACTGCTTTACTAAACAGATTAGACCTTCACCTCTCTCACCACGGCTTAAGAAATAAATGAAAGGATTGAACTGCTATGCTAAACAGATTAGACCTTCACCCCTCTCACTATGGCTTAAAAAATAAATGAAAAGGCAAATAGGTCATTTCCAGTCAGTTATCATTGTAATCAGTATTTGTTATTCTGTAATTAAAATGGACGAGAGGGTAACATGCAAACTTTTTCTTTTTGGTATATGCTTCCAGACATGTTAGCTGACTTCGTACGCACCCTCCCATCATAATCACTGAAAAGGTTGAATTGCCAAACAAGAGAAACTGCATGCTATAAATTTTGGAAGAACAAGTGAATAAATTCATGATAGAAGATGCACATCACATTTCTAATTGAAATCCAGAAAATCTACGGCCTAGTTAGGTTAAAACCGGAAACCACTATTTTCTTTTATGTTTTCTAGCATCAATAAACCAAAGGTGAAAGGGAGTCTGAATACCTTTCATCATCAAAAAATTTGCAGACACTGCAATAGTACTTTGCCATTGAGAACCCACCACAGGAAACAGAGGTGCAAACTGGTCCAACAGGCTGAATTCTGAGGCAGCGCATACACATCATTTCAGATGTAGCCTTCCTGAAAGTAAAAAGTTAAAATACCATAAAGTCTATAGAAACTCCAATCAAAACCAAGTATGGACGAATAACACTAAATTACCTATCCATCGAATGGTCACTGACTTTATCATGGCAGAACCTACATGCAAATAACTTGCCACAGCAAGTAGCACGTAATTTACAATTTCTTTTGTAATGCTCACACCCAAATACTTGTTTATCTGGATCTCGAAATGAAGGAGAACATCCAAGTAAGTCTCCACCATTTGAATGGTCACCAGTTCTTGCTTGAGGTGACTTCTGCTGAGAAGCTATCCAGCGGCTAACAAAATCAATCAAATATGTTGATCAGAGCAAGTCGAAGTATGGTAATCCAGAAAACTGCAGGGAGTTTGCAGAGTGTACACAAACCTGGTCAAAAGATTTTGAATAAGATAAGCTTTTCTTCTTGGATCAAGAGTTGAATCTCGAGAAACTTTCCTAATCTCGGCTTCAAGCTCATTTTGATTCATCCGAAAAATATCTTTCCACCCAGGCTTAAATGTATGATCACTTTGATCCAGACTTGCATGGAGATCGTTACCTAAACAGAAAATAAATACAGCAACACTTAAATTGTTACCAGCCAGAATAAAAAATAAAATGCCACCTTCAAGAAACAACATTGCAAAATGTCTCAAGTTAGCAGCTTTCTTCACGCAAATTATGCCACATTCAACAGTGAATAAAAGGTAGATTGATAGAACGAATAAATGAGTCAAGAAACCTAGTGAAATACAACTCTCTGATGCTGTTTTAAGTGGTGTTGCAGCAGAAGTTCCTTCCCACCATTCATTAAGCCACTCGCTAAACATTGTATTTTTGGTTGCCTGCTTCCACGTGTCCATCATCCTGTTCTGCTCCTCCTGGGTGAGAGCAGATGTTACCCATGGCAACATCGATTGAAGCACCTCTGCACCAGTGGTGCCAATTATTTGACCAACAATTTTGTCCTGCTCCTCTACGGAAAAATGCCTGTCAAATAATGGCCACAACTCAAGTTCTTCCCGGAAAACATGTTGATCCAGAGTTACTCTAATGGATTTGCACATCCCCTGAAGCTTTGTTGCAAGCTCATTATACTGTCTAACAGAATCATTACAATCAGACGAATCAGCACACTTTCCAATTAAAGCATCAGCATGATTTGTATTCTTCATGTATTCATGAAGCTGAGTAAGCTCTGAAAGTGCAGACGAGATATCTTCAAATAACTTCTCCTCTTGCTTGTGGTCCAGAGTGTAAGAATGGCTAACATTATGAAGTGTCTCTTTAGATTCTAATGCAGGGAATACTATTTCATCCTCTGCATTACTATGAGCTCTATACAAACCCCACAACAAACGAAATCTACCAGTAAACTGCCTCAGCAAAGTTTCATTGCAATCATTTAGTTTTCCAGATTCAACATCTAAATACTCCAGGTCTTTGCGGATGGCTTTATGAAATTGGAATATGTTATCAATAGGCCGTGATGAGCAACCAATATTGGTGGGGCTTGTGTCCATTTCCCAGTTGAAAAGGCTGGAGTTAAGGGAAGGAGCAGAAGGGCTAAAAGATGAGCGTAGAGATTTGGCCACAGCAAGAGAACTAATTCCCAGATTGTTGGTATTCACTCCTAACCCAGGGACACAACAAGAATTATTACTACAAGATGATTTTTGGGTATCAACAGGCTCTGTAGAGGGACAAGCATTGCTGTCTTCCCGAACTACCAAGTTTCCACATTTGCCTGGCCTTCTAGAGTCATCAGCTCCATCTGCTTGCACCAAGGAAGGCTCATCACCAACAGATGACCTAGAATTGCATGGACAGAACCGCTGCTTGGTAACTTCCTCGGTCCCAGCCAAGATTCTCACAGGACAAAAACCAGTGGCACTTGAAGACAAACAAACATTTTTAGAACGACCCTTACATGTCCAACCAGAAAAAAGTGTAACCAATGCAGAATCTGAAGCTGGAGCTGCAAGAAATCTCACTGCAAGTTAGTAATTGACAGGTATAAAGCACTGATAAGATGAATACCACAGTGGACAACCCTCAATAAAATGTCAATAAGGTATAATTAGTATTAATAAAAAGAGAAGTTGTGAATTGACACTGAACCTGCCATGTACATATTTTGAAGAAAAGACCTTGCTTCCTCTTCACTAAGTGACCCTACCAACCATGGTAAGACACATTCAATCAATTTCAAGGGCATCACACACAAGCTTTGATAAAGAAGTTCACGCTGTCTTTTGGCACTAAAGTGCTTTCGAGCAAGTGGAAGAACCTGCCAATGCAATATACCTGTCAGACAGCTCTCCAAGCCAGTAAGAGCCAAGATGTGTATGATTGTTGATTTTAAATCCCAATTAATATGCAGGTGACGTTGTAGCTTTACCTTTCTTTTATTTCTTTTTTTTTTTCCAGTTAAGAATAGCAGAAACTAAAAAATGAACATGCATCTTCCATAGGTAAGACAATATCCACACAGTGATGCAACAACATGCTTACCTGAACTTCCTCATTTTGGAAATGTTTCTGTATGCTGTCCATGATTTGATCAGCTTGGGAGCACAACTTTGTATAGAAATCAGTAAGAGATGTGTGGGCTCCAGCACTTTGAATGCTTTCTATCAGGCACCTAAGCTTGTCAAACTGGATTTCTTCTTCTGCATGCTCATGGGCAAAAGAGAGCTCTGCATCTACAGCAGGGAATATAACCTTGTCCTCAGCAATACTGCAGTCATAGAGAACAAGCATTTCAAATAAATTGGATGTTCATAAGTTTGCCAATAACACAAAACTAGTATTCATGATCTCTTTCTAGTTTGCCAATAACAAATAACTAATATTCATGTTCTCTTTCTGTTACACTTTTCTTTGGTTCCTGTAAAGGCAGTGAAAGGAAAAGGAAGGATCCAGTGAAGTTCGAGTGCCTTTAAAGATGAACAATTTGAAGAGATTTTATTATTCTTTATTGAGGCGAAGGGTTTTTAAAACAAAAAGAAAAATGTGGATTCAAAGGACTGATAAGAGGTAGGATGCCACAATTTATTCAGTGGACCATACTATGATGGACTACTCACGCCAAATGGTTATCTTTAGGCACAAAGAAAGTTACATTTAATGCACAACTAGTGAAATAAAGTCCATCCTTCAACAGTGTTATAACAAGGACATAAATATGAAAACACGGAAAAACTGCACCTGTGAAAGATGCAAACTTCTGCAATGAATTGCAGCCTCTTGTTGAATGAAGACAGATTAGAAAAATCTCCCGAAAGCTGTATGCTCCTAGCTGCCTCAGTTATATCATTCAACTCTCTTTTAATGGCATTGTGCCAGAGCATAATTTCATTTATTGGATGGAATTCAGTGGAAATGATAGCATCACAATTTTGCTCCATATATTTCCTTTTACCCACTCCAGAAGATTCACTTGCACAGTGTCTTTTCATGCTTTGACACTCTAAAGTTGGTACTTCTGAATCTTGACAACAGGCTTTAGAATTATCTCCACAACTCTTACACGTATCAGACAATTTTGTCCCTTTCATCCAGGAGAAAATAACCTTCATTAACAGAAGTTTGAGTCAGCTTGCTTTTCTCCAACCCTTAAGTCCATCCAAAAACACACACACACACACATATATATATATATCAAATTCACTGCCAAAAAGATCCTCACCTGCCGGAGAAGTTTCTCTTCTGGGATTATCTTGTACAAGCACATGTGCATATCTTGTTGTTCATCAGTTGATATAGAGGAAGAAAGCCAAGGAAGAAACTCTGTCATCATATTAACAGGAATGCTGCACAGAAACTGCCATACCAGGAAAGCCTGCTCTTCAAATGAATACTTCTCAATAAGCAAGGGAAAGACCTGCCACATTCACCAAAAAGTTGGTGAAACTCAAATTTATTATTGACAAGTGTATCAAACTCCTACTGAATTATTTGTGAAATACAATTGCCAGTTAGTAAGAGAAGTTTCAATGGCATGGATTTCGCAACTCAGAGAGCATCTCGTTCACAGTCAACTTAAAGAATAGGAGGATCGAGTTCAAATTGCCTTAAACCTATCATGAGAAACTGCAAAGCTATCCTTGTATAACTTATACAAAAGACTACCTGTTCCTCTTCCTTTGACATATGCTGATCAATTGATGTTTGAAGGGCTCCTGTACGAGAGGCTAACTCTCTCCGATAGGTTTCTTCACTTTGCATATTTAAATCAAGCAGCTCAAATACTTGATCAAAAAGAACACTCTCCCCCTCGTGTTCAAGGGAGTAAGTCCGTGCCACATTCTTCACACGGATATCAAGAGCAGGAAAGATAACCTACAGTTGCAAAATAACACTGTCAGAATCCTCAACTACTTGTGTATAAGCTAAACCTAAAGAACAGAGAAATAAGCCATCTTCTAGCATGAAATTTGTGGCTGGTAACATCATTTATGATTCTCTCAAAAATAAGTTGCACAGAGCTTGAAAATCCAAGTAGACACTATTTATGGTACACCGTTCTGCAGCACAAGACCTGATGGGCCTCCAGATGAATAAAAAAAAATCTCCCGAGTCAATATTCCAAATACCAGCCCTGTGTGTTTCAATACAGTCCCAGACCACACTGTTTTTATTAAAAAATAAAAAAATCAGATATTACAAACCTATGTAAGCAATGCCGCTTTTCAATTCTAATTGATTTGATCCTAAAGTTAATTTTTCAATTTCAATTGATAGATGACTATGGAAATCTGGAAGTCCATGCCATAATTGTTTCTGAAAGCACCTTCTACCTTTGGTCAGTTTAAGGAGCAAGAAGAGGGGCAAGAAATTACGTCAAAAAATCTCTTATTCCTATTTCACTTAGTACTGTATCACAGACAAACAGGAAATGCGACAGGATTCTAAAGCTTGTACTATGGCCCACGTGGCACAGAAAATTTATACTGTTATTTGACAAAACAGTAACTACTAAAAGCTGCAGAGACAGTACTTCTTGCAAGAAAATGTAGCAGATTCTCCAAAATATACCGCTTTCATTCATCGCACTTAATGATTCTTAATTAACTAGTGATAAATCCCACAATAAATCCTCAATTCAGAGATCATGTATCATATAGATATTTCGTGGCTAAATTAATTTGAGGAACGTAGATTGCATTACTGTTGTGCAAAACAATGATTATCAGATTATCTTGCCCTCACAGCCTTCTCAATTTGGCAAACTTTTTACATATTTATGATATCTGTTACTTCTAACTCAACCCAGCTTCATTATGTATTGTGTCAAATGCCCCGTAGCTCATACAGATGCAAATAACTCTCAACCCTCAAATTATAGGTAAACAATAACCATCGAGCAAAGGTAGTTACAAGATGGAATACTCCATGACTTAAGAAAGGAGTACAGGAGTATAAATGCAATGCTAATTCAATAACTAATAACTTGCAAAAAAATGAGAGGGAGATTAAAACACATACCCAAAGTAACATGAGAAGCAATAAATGACTTCATTTGAAGCAATTATGGTGAACAGTGCATACCATAATCAAGAAACCCCAGTCATTAAGTACCCCCTAAAACATATGGAGTCCATATGCTACCATATTATAATTAATCTAACGACCAAAAGACCATGGATAATGACAATTGAAACGCTATCTGATAGTTCGGTCATGCTAACAATTGAGAGGGTCTTGCCATAAACATACCATGGATGTTACATACACAGTGTGAGCTTCTCATATCATACCGTAGCAATGATATATGTCATTGAGGTGAACATGCACGCAGTAACTACCGACAATGTCTTCCCAGTGGGATAGTATGCTCCTTTGAACCATGAATTGGAGGCACACTGGACGTGATCTCCTCTAAAACCTGCTGTTTAGGCACTAACAGACCCAACAGAGCATGCTGATTCTTAACCATCCGGTACACCCACAATCAAAGCTATCACATCAAATTTAATCACAAGGCCATGGAGATGGAAATGGGGCAGGTTATACTTCCCCGTCTATGCCCCATGTTAATTGGGTCCGGGGCGGAGAAGAAAACTTTTCCCCCATCAGGTTCGGAGCTGATCTGGGGATTCCCCATTAATTAAAAAATTATATTTTTTGTTTTTACAATTAATATTTGATGGTTAATATGCAATGAAAAAATAATATTAAGTGCATATAACCATTGAGTTTTACCAAAACTCTCATACATAGTTAAATATAAATAATCTAAATATAAATCCAGCAACAAAATTATTTTAAAAGATTAATTATTCCATATATATATATATATATATGGATACTATAATCAGGTCCAGGTTCTCTACGGAGCTGGGGGCATGTATCTCACACTCAACCCCATTTGTTTATCAGGGTAAAAATGCGTCCCATACCTTACCTGCCCCCATTGGGTTGGGTATTGTCGGGTATCCATCGGGGGCAGGTAATTTTGCCATCCCTACAAGGCCATATATTGAACTGCTATTGCTCTTGGCGATTCAGATTCCACAGAACTTCGTTTTGCAAGAAGAAAATATTCATCACCACCGCACTAGTATCAGAATATAAACTATAAAGATACCGTTCATACGTGTCAATGCATCAAAGTACAAAGCTTCAACCGGTACCATCTACTCACTCTATTGAGAAATCAAATTATACTCTCAGCCAATCCAAAACAATCAACTTGAATGACCACAACTAAAAAATAAGCACAATTAAGCCATAATCACCCGAAATCATCTCTCAAACGACAAATAAAATAGAAAGAAGATTCACTAACGTATCCCTAAAAAAACTCCAAAACTCCCATTCAATCGATTACAAGACACTAACACACCATAGAATCTAACGCAAAATTGAAAGCTGAAAAGAGGAAAACTGAACCGAACAAATTAAGTATAATAAATCAATCAAAGCCTGAAACCCGGCAAATTTGAAACAGAAATTAGTAAAACCAACCTCGTCCTCAGCATTGCAGTGATGCTTATATATAGAGCGAAAAAAGAGATATCGCTCAAGTAACGGCTCAATATCGCCACCAGTAGTAGCAAAAGCGATGGCGGCGCTGTGGAGGCCATCGAGCTCGGACCTAATAGCTTTATGGAAGAAAAGGAAGATAAGAATGGGAGATTTCAAAGCCGAACTTTTCAGGCAAGTTTTAGACGGTGTTGAAGGATCGATTGGATTCAATGGACCTGCCATTACCGCTACTCCTCCTGCTCCACCTCTGTCTATACCAGAAAATGGCGTCGCCATTATAGCAGCAAATCAATTAATTAAAAAAGAATCTTGAAATTCCTAATTTCTCTCCTTTTTGTTTCTTTTTTTTTTTGACAGAAATTGCTAGATTTTCATTTTAAAAAAAATTTGGTTTCTTCTTTGGTTTTCCAGTTATTTGTAGATGTTGTGGATTACTTTGTCCTTGTTTGCAAACAAGGAGAAGAGAACGGATAAAAACAGAAAAAGGAGGAGGTAGAATACAAGGAAGGCAGATGGAGAAGACGGGCGTTTTATATCGGTCTCTTTCTTTCTTTCTTTCTTCAGTTATTTTAGAAAGTGAGTTATTATTTATTTATTTATGTTTGTCTGGCAAATGGGGAAAAATTAAATGGAAAAGATCATAGGGTGATGTGTGTTAAATTAATTGAGATTAAATGAAGAAAGAGGGATAAAATTCTGAATAAATTATATATTATGAATATTTAGTTTTAATCTAAATATAAATAAAGTATATATAGATTAAAATAAAAATATTATTTTATTTTTAATAAATAAAAATATATAAATATTATTTAAAAATGTGAATCAAAGAGGTCGTAAGCGGGATTTACGAAGCTTAGGAATTGACAAAACTTACTAAATAAATAATTTATGTATATTTCTAGTTTATTTTTTAAATTTATAATCACGATCCTAGATTTACTGAGATGAAAAAGAAAAGTACCTTTTAGGTTGATTAGATATTGGCAAGATTTTTCTAATTTAAATCTGTTGAAGAGATTTATTTAGATTAATCCCAATTAACGAAGATTTTCACCATTAGGAACTCAAACAAAAAAATGTGTTTATATTTTGGCAGGAGAAAAGAATAAAAAAAATCCCTGATCTATTCAAACATTGTTGAAAAATTATTAACTGAGATTAGTAAGCAATCCAAGATCATAAAACCAATCGGTGAGTTTTTTTAATAAATCATTAATCTAGCAAGTGGTATCTAGAATTTTATTTATTTATTTAGTAGCATAAGCATAATTATAAAATTATAAAGTTATATAATAAATAACACGTCAATTATAAAATGTAGAAGGGTTTTAGGCACCACAAAAATTTTAAAATAAATTGTTAAAAATTAATATTTTTTATATATGTTTTATATCATCTTAATGCACTGATTTTAAAAAATAATTTTTAAAAAGTAAAAAAAAAATCATTTTAATATATTTTAAAATAAAAAATAATTGCAATTATAATTTTTAATAAACATTTCATCGTGTTTAGAAACTTCA
>Ga0325410_1004853_pt1 | contig 14982 bp, 4 predicted proteins | sample PopdelMetagenome_16_FD_206182 | JGI IMG/M metagenome (GOLD analysis project Ga0325410, IMG submission 206182) | Populus deltoides microbial communities from Bellville, Georgia, United States - Xylem-PdIQD-R3 | ecosystem: Host-associated > Plants > Phyllosphere > Stem > Wood/Secondary xylem... | reverse complement strand
AAGAAAAAAACTGCTTAAAAAAACAAAGCAAAAGGCAAAAAAAAAAAAGATCAGCATTTCACTGTGGACTGCACTCAAAAAATAATTAATTAAAAAGAAAACCAGAAAAAAGAATTCGAGTTAACCCGTCAAACTCGGAACCCGTCATAAAAGTTTGGTAACTAAATAGAAAAAAATTTAACATTAACAAAAAAAAATTAAACAAAAAAATATTCATTAAAAAAAACAAAGAAAAAAACAGCTTAAAAAAAGGTAAAAAAGCAAAAAAAAAAAAAGTGGGAAGAAAGCAGCTGCTCAGCGTTTTACTGTGGACTGTACTGTGCAGTCCACAGTAAAACACTGAGCAGCTTTAATTATAGTTTAATTAGTTTTAGGAAGCAAATACATACTCAAATTATCAAACTATAATTGCAATCAGATATATATATGTGTGTGTGTGTGTGTGTGTGTGGGCGCGCGCGCGCGCGCAACATTCTTGTTGATATCAAGGAAAGTTAATTGTGGTTTAAAAAATACTAATTACATCTATATTTAATTCTTCATCTATGATTAAATATTTATTTACATAACTTTAATTCATTCATGTCGCATCTATTCCTATAAAAATTATTATTATTATCATCTACAACTTCATGCACGTTACTAGAATTAGAAATTAACTCAGTCATCCTTTCTACCATGATCTTGTAAAGAACATATGGTTTTCCATACGCAAACCAACACAAGTATTTTTCTATAAATTCTTTTTGTAGAAGATGCATTGTATAATATTTGGATCGATAAACTTTTATTTGTACACATATTACATGTATATCTAATACCGTCTCCACCAATATTTTTTGGATTAGATAGTGAGTAATTAATAAAACCCTCAATCTCATTACAATAATTCATCATGCGCAACTCTTCGGGTGAAACTTAATATATCCAAGAATGATCATCTATTACTTATATCAAACATATATAAAATATTGATGACTACATGTAATAATTAATTATGTGAACTAAATAAATTAGTTATCATTGATTTAACTCAAAATTATTCAATTTGTTATAATAGTACCCTTAATCATTATCAATTTTCTACAAAGATTCAAATTCCTTTATATTTACCAAAATTTTCAACTTAACAATGAAATTGATAAAATATGAAAGATATTCATTAAATAAGTCATTATTTATTTATTTACAAAACACCTAAATCACAAAAATTGAAATCAATTTCATCAAATTACAAACAAATATGATTTTTCAAAATCTCAAACAAACTCTAACATGTACAAATCATGAATTCATATAATAAATTTCTATGGAAAAAGGCTATTGAATAAGTAAACACACATACAAACTACATATACTATACCAAAATGCCAAGAAAATTAACATTTAAAAAATGGGTTAAAATAAGAAATAGATAGTTTTGCTTATTTGATGTTGGAAATCTTCAAAAGAAATTAAATCAGAACAGGGATGCTAACAGACTGAGTGTTAGGGTCGCTAGATTTGTGATGATGAGAATTTGATTTGTGATAAAATAAAGAGGTAGCTGTTTTTTACAAAGAAAAAAAGAAAAAGAAAGAAATGGGGGAGGGAGAGAGGGGATGTCAATCACCAAGTTATAACTTAAATATTACTGATGAATTTACTGAAGAATATTAGCGACAAGTTTATTTTGTCGATAATATCGTATGTAACAATGACATGTTATTTTCTTTTCTTTTCTTTTCATTTCTTCATTTCCCACTATAATTCTCTCGATATACACCAATAAAAAAAAATTCATCGGTATATATCGATAGACATAAAGAGAAAATATTTTATTGGTAAATTTTATCATAATTTACTAATGGATTTTTTCCAGCCAGTATTTTTATTTGTATTTGATAATTTTCTAGTATGAAAAAAATAAAAAAAATCGAGCTGACCACCAATCATGTTAATGGAAAAGAATCTTATGAATTCAAATTTCCAATTGCAGCATTTGAGACATGTCTCATGAGATAATGGGGTCAACATTATAAAATTGATAATTCAAGTATTAAAACATTTGTCATCTTTAATTTTTACAACATCTTACCATGCGACAAGAAAGTTCAACTTCAAACTTAGTTTTTAATAATCACATAAATATCACCTCTTAATTTATAATAGTTTTGATAGTTTTAATTAATCAATAACATGCATAATTTTAATCGAGCCAATAACATATCACCAACTCATCTCTCTAGTCAACCATTTGATATGAAGCTCATATGGACATGCAAAAAAATTCTTATACAATTAGGATAACCTATAAGACAATAAACCACATCTAGGAGATCAGCTCTCATCTCTCTAGTCAACCATTTGATGTGAAGATCATATGGACATGTAAAAAAATCTTATACAATTAGGATAACCTATAAGACATTAAACCACATCTAGGAGATTAGCTCCTTCCATTCCTAATTTATTTATTGCTTCAAATATTTTTGCCTCATTCCGAACATAATTGTTTGTGTTTAGAATGGCTTATGCAATTTCTTTCATTGCACTAGTCATTTCTCTTAAATCTCAAGGATAATCATTTGTAATTGATGCTTGTTATTTTAAGAGATGTTATTGACACAAATGGAGTACAAGATAATGGATCTTAGGTTCTTAGCTTTGATGTAAACCTTTCACTATAAAAAGATGGAAGTTCTCTAAATGAATCTTATTATTTGCTTGTTTTTATTCAATGTCATCAATATTCTTTTTTCTTTCTCATCTTTGAACCCTATGTCTAGTATTTGTGCTTGAGCTAAATTGCTATATCTTTCTCATGTCTCTTTAAGGATATCCAAGCGATGAAAATGTTTTCTCAAATAAACCTTAATTTCGGATGAGCCTTGCAACAAAAAAATTAAATGCAATAAAACAATTATAATTAATAATTACATTAAAAAAATAAATTATGGTAAGTGAATTAAAATATTCATACTTCAACAAAGACTTCCACGCCTTTACTAGGGCCTTAAATGTTTTAGTAGTGTCATTACATCTAATTCTACTTTTGCATTCAATTTTTTTTGTTAAGATAATTTGATCAAGAGTTTTAAAATGATAAGGGTATTTGAGATGAGAAATTAATTCATTGAGATTATAAAGGTATTTATTAGTTATTTTTATGTGAAAATAGATTGCAAATGATATTTTGGGGAAAAAAAACCCTAACTTGATTTTTTAACCACCTTTTTAATGACAAGAAATTGAGCTTGTAAATGATGCGTCGTGCAAAAATGAAAAGTTAGACGACATGTTATCAACCCCTTAAAAAAAAGCTATAAGCATAAAGTTATGAGTGCGAGCCTTCTTTATATTTTTCATGTGCCCAGCCCTATCCACTTTCTATTTATTTTTTAATATTTTTTAAATACACTATATTAAAAAAAAGGCTTAGCATGATATTTCAATTATTATTCATTTTTTCATGGTTCTTAAATAATGTTATAGATTTTTATATGAATATTAAAAATTTGTTTCTAATTAGTATATGGTTGATATGGAAAAAAAATTAGCTCATCAATATTCACTGAAAAAATAGTTTTTAAATTTTCTAAATATATTTTTGACATAATTTTATAACATTTATAAATTATTTTTTACCTTCAATCACATACAAAATATTGAGATATTATTTTAATATTTTTTAAAACTTGCTTTTTATATCATGATAGGTTTTTTCATAGAAAAGAGTTATTGCAATTAAAAAATATGCTTTCATTAGAATGTTTCTACCATAATCATATGAGTTGTCTCTCTAATGTCTTTCATCTCAAAGTTGTAAGAGAGTAATTTCTTGGTCTCTTTTAGTAAACCAAAAAATTAGTTACAAGGTCATTATTTTTTAAAAAAAATTCAAAGAAAATAATAGTATCAATAAACTTAAGATACCATTATCTGGAAGCTTATTTAAGTTTGTATATTGATTTCTTAAGCTTACACACCATGTTTTTCTTTCCTTCAACTAAAAATCCACATAGACTTTTTTTTTAAAACTACTATTTATAACAACAATATTTTTAACATTCATATGATGTAACTCTAAGTCATAATAAGCTACCAGAATCACAATAATCTTGAGTGAGTTTTTTTATATAAACTAGTGAAAAGATCTCTTTATAGTCAATGTCATCTTTTTGAGTAAAATAATGGATAAAAAGCATAGCATTGTATAGGTCAATGTTGCCATTTAAGTCTCATTCAATTCTAAAGTCCTGTTTACATAGATTTTTTTGCAACCTTCAGGTAATTCAACAAAGTCTCAAAATTTATTTTGTTACATAAATTTTAGTTCATCTTTCATTACATCTACCTATTTATTAGAATTACCACTATTAGTGGCAAATGAAAATGAAACCAAATCATCATTAATTCCTTAATTAATTTTTGACTCTTATACATAAACCACATAATTATTTGAAATAACATATATTCCCTATTTTTGAGACCTTCTTAATATTATTTCTTGTGGTTTATCTATTATAGGTTTATTAATAATGTTTTCATTATGGGATGTATAATCTTTCAATTGTTATTCTTAGTAATTGTTAAACTATTTAACAATTAGAGAAGAAATGTTTTTAAAAGATGTAAAAGGTGATACAACTTGTACCTTAACTTCTTAAATTTTTATATTGTATGTTTTTCACTTTTGCTAACTTCATCATTTCTAATAAACCTAACATTTCCAGTTTCCATAATTCTTGCGTTATGGTTACAATAAGAAAATTTATACCCTTTAGATTTTTCTAAATAGCTAATGAATTCTTGAATTTTTTTTCAAGTGGATTATAAATTTATACTTATATCAAGCAACCCTAAATATGCAAGTGCTTTAAACTAGATTTCCCATCAATTCACAATTCATAAAGTGTTTTTAGAATTGTCTCGCTAGTAACCTTATTTAATAAATATATGAAAGTTTATAATGTATACATCCATAATGATATTGGTAAATATGAATGACTTAACATACTTCTAACCATATTTAATAAGTATTGAACTTAAGACAGTTGTTTGCCATGTAATAATGGTTTAATATACTTCAAACAAAAACTTTAATTTCCAAGCACTTTTACCTATAAAAGAAGGTTATGTGACTAAAAGAAAGAAGAGAAATTGGGAACTAAAGGGGGAGCAACTAGAGAGTGAAAAAAAGACAATTGATGTTGTGAATTGTTTTTTGTTAGGATTAGTTTTTTCCGGATAAGAGAAGGTGTTATTTTTTTTTTCTATGTCCTTGTTTGTATGGGCATTTTTTATGTCTTTCTATTTATTGAGAATTTTCATTTAATCTTTTCTACTTATATTGTTCTAGTTCCTATCAAAAAAGAAAAAACCTAAATTGAAAAAATTAATTTTTTTATACATTATTCTCCTTTTAACTAGTATTTGTATATAATTTTTCCAATTTTGCTTAATTCTCTTTTTTTTTCTCTCATTTATATGATCTTCCATTATAATATTTGATCATCCATCATTTTGGTCTCCCTTTTTTTTTTTGCTCATCATTTCACCCCTTGATTTTGTTTTCTTCTTTTTTGTTTTCTTATTATAAGAACTTATACAAAATAAAACAAAAGTGCTTAAAATCATGAAATGACTGTAAATGGACTAAATTACATAAGAAGATGGTTTTAAAAAAAGTTTTATATTAAAAAAAACATTGAAAAATTGAGGTTCAAAAATTAATTATAACAACTAAGTCTTTACAATACTTACGGTACAAAGAAAATGAAAAATTTATTTTCCTTTGACTTTGTACAGTAATTTTATAAGGAACTAAAAGAAAGGGTTTTTTTATGACTTTAGCTTAAAATAAAAACAAACAATTTTGTCAAAAGGTAACTAATCTTAAAAATAAAAAAAAACAAATAAAATAGTTTCGAGAGGCAACTATCCTCATAACAAAATAAATGAATAAAATAGACAGTCGCATTAAAAGGTGATGACCCTTAAAACAAAAAATAAATAAAACAGTCTTGTCAAGAGACGACTACCTCCATAACAGGAAAAATAGTCTTATTAAGAAGCAACTACCTTCAAAACAAAAATATATAAAATAGTCTCATCGAGAGGCGACTACACTCAAAATAAAAATAAAAAAACAAATAAAATAGTCTAATCAAGAAGCAAATGCCCTCATAACAAAATAAATAAATAAAATAGTCTTGTTAAGAGAAAATTATCCTTAAAAAAAAAAGTTTCAGCTAGAGGAAACTACTCTCATAACATATAAAACAAAATAGTCTTATAGAAAGGTGACTACACTCAAAATAAAATAAAAAATTAATAAAAATAGTCTTGATTGCAGAATTTAATTTGACTTGTCTGATTATAAGATTCGTCTAATGATGTCTTGATTAAGACTCAACTTGAACTTTTTCTATGATAAGGCTTAGATTTTTTTTATGATAGGACATGAAATTCCTAGTTTTAGAGCTTGAACCTTTTAATGGGAGGCTTGAAATTTCTTGATAGAAAGGCTTGAACTTCTAGTTGCATAGGTTGAATTTTCTTATGATAGGGCTTGAAATTTATTGATGGCAAGGCTTTAAACTTCCTGGTGGCAGGGCTTTAGATTTTCCAATTGTAAGGCTTAGACTTCCTGGTGACATGGCTAAACTTTTTTATGGTAATGCTTAAAGTTCTTTATGATAGGGCCAAAAATAATGTGATGATAATTTTTAAATTTTTGATGTTATGGCCAAACTAAAAACATCCTTCCTAATAATCATATTTAAGAAAATATTGTCTTTGAGATAATTTATAAAGCACATAGCTCAATGAATTGAAAGTTATAGTAGTGACTTATTTTAATTTATTTGTGAAGCATACCTTTTAAGTCAAAGAAAAACATAACTTATACATTGTAAAAGTTCAATATTTCTTTTTATGTTATTTGTATCTTTGAAGACCTTAGGCTTTAAAAATATCAATAACTAGTTACCGACTTGCTTGAATTGTTTAAGCGGCCCCATTACTTTCAATGCTTACCACGAGTTTGTCTTCCTATGTTCTTCATTTTTTTTTATCATTAATTGAGTATAATTTATCCCTCATTTTAGCTTCTTCCACATTAACTCATTAACTCCATTTGTCATTGCCCTCAAAATGTAGTTTAAGGATTGTTATTCATTATTATTCATTTTCATCATCAGCATGAAAAACTTATCACCTTAGTTTATGATAGAGTTCATCATATCATTGTTTGGCTATTATGATCATAATTGATCTCTTCAAATGAATTGCACTCAGCTAATCTAGTTATATTTATCTTTTTTAATGGCCATTATAAGATATATATTTATTGTCATTGTTTTTTTTTTGTTGAGATCATTTGCAAATTTAGTTAATGAGAAAAAAACTGTATTTATTTTTGAAATTATCTTTTACTTTTTACGACTAAGCCATAAATTTTAATATTTTTTTTCATATAGGTTCAATTATTAAAATAGAATAATCGAGATGTAAATATGAAAGTATTTTTATTTAATGGACATTTAGATTTCTTCAGTGAAAAGCTTAAAACATACCATTCAAGTCCCGGTAAGCAATTTTAGATATTTTTGTTGGTATATGATAAATGTTGTTCGGGGTTATGAAGAAAAGGTTATCCCTATATTTTTGGCTATTTTTTTTAGAAATGGTTTGGATGGGTTTTTTGACAAATGAAAAGTTATTTTATTAAGAAAATAGTGAATTCCAAAAGGTTTGTGAAGATTTTTTTTTTTTGGATGGGCTTAACATACATGTATATATTAGTTTAGGCAAGCTTTAATAAAATCAAAAGAGGTACCTTTATCATTAAAAATGAGTAACGATGCAGCTTACATTATGTAGGATGTGTAGAGTGATTGTCGTCTTCTCCACTATATACCTAGATCCTTACCTAAAACTTTGAAGATTAGTTAGGGTTTTTACTATAAAAAATTAGATGGCTACTCCATTTTTCATTTTTATTCATAATTATCTAAGATATCCCCTGTGAAAGAATAATGACTCTGCTGAAAAAATATATTTTGTACGGGCTTTGTTTGCTTGTTTGAAAAATAATGTGTTAGTTGTGCTTTTCTATTTTTGTTTGTTTGCCTATATTATGTGATTATTTAAAATTGTTTTTATGTTTTTGTTTATTTATGTATTTTTTTATTTCATATATTTTATTTTCATTATATATTTACAGATTGGATATGGACTTATGCCATGCATTCACTACATAACACCTTTTTATGCACACACTTTACTTTAGGCTAGCATGAGGAATTAATGGTGCTCTATTATGGTTTCGCCCCAGACTAGCACTCATGAAACCTCAAATATCATCGAAAGTCTATAAAGTCACATATAATAGCTGATGTGGGTTTCCTACATCTATACTTTTTATGCCTTATAGGCCTCGAGTCAACCTTTTTAATATCAATATTCTTAGAAATTTGGTTTTATATATATATATATATATATATCTTAGAATATAAAAATAGATTTTAAAACACAAAAAATATTTATAAAAATATAAATATAAAACGAAGATCAGTACAAGGTGTTGTTATACCCGAGAATAATCTTAAGATTTTGTCACAGGTTTCCATCTTATATACTTGATCTCAAAACAGAATGCAGAACATATAACAACAATAGAAAAACATACTTTCTATTTCTTATGAACAAACCAAATATTATTATCTGATTCAGGACAAAAGTAAGAAGAAATTTGTGCTTCTACTTCTTACCAAATATAATTGTCTGCTTCAAGATGAAAGCGAGGAGCAATTCGTGTTGATAACGTATTATAAAACCATGTATCAAGAAGCATACAATAATAGAACAATATAATTAATAAAGAGTAAATAGAATATCAAATAAAAGTTCTCTCTTTTCATTCCCCTAATCTCCATTGTTCTTTTATATATACAATCGTTGCGGGACTTAACCCAACACTTTACGGCACGAGCTGACGACAACCATGCATCACCTATATTCGCGTTCCCAAAGGCACCCCTCTCTTTCAAGAAGATTCACGGCATGTCAAGCCCTGGTAAGGTTCTTCGCTTTGCATCGAATTAAACCACATGCTTCACCGTTTGTGCGGTCCCCCGTCAATTCCTTTGAGTTTCATTCTTGCGAACGTACTTTCATATGAATTTGTGGTTATATCTATGTATCTCATTCTCTCAACAATACTTCTATTTAAAGGCACATGTTCATAAAATACTTGTAAATTCGAAGATTATAAAAAGATGTAGATTCAAATAAACTTGGAGAGATTCAAATAAATTTGATGATGATGAATGAAGATAATAAAAAAAGAGTACAGGGACCTCTAGACATCCACATACAATATATAATTTTATATCAATAACCCAATTTTGACCCTTTTTCTATCATATTTTTAAAACAAAAATTTTAAAGTCTTATCTTTTCAAATCTTTGAATTTTATTTTCAGTTTTTAAATCTTTAGATTTTAATTTTAGATTTTAATTTGTATTTTTTTTAATTCTAAACTCATTCTTTATCTCTTTTGTTCTCTCCAGTTACTGCTATTTTGAAAATGAAAATCTAAACTTTATTTTGGTACCTCCTTTTACATTTCACCAAGATATCCTCAGCAACAATCAGGCTGGATTAATCTTCACATTGCCGGCCATTTTACTTGCCTAACAGCTTTCTCATCTCTCAATATGCGCGCCTGCATGCTTGGTGAGCATAGAAAACGAAATTGTAAAAAAACATGTGAAGTGTTTTCGATGAAGAGTAGAATCATTCAAGAATATAGCTTAATTGATTAAATTTTAAATTTATTTTTTAAAAATTACTAGTTTAAGTCTTACAAATCTTAAAATCACTGAAGATTTATATGATTATTAACTTTAGAATTTGTGGGATTAGTCGAGTTACGTGCAAACTAACCCGAATACCCACATTAATAATAATAATAATAATAATAAATCATTGTCTTGTCCCTATTTTTTACTAAATGTTATTTAACAATATATATATATATATATATATATATATATATATATATCAATTCTAGCTAACATGACCTTACTCTGCACAACATGTAACGTCTAACATCTATATTTATAGATCAGATTGATGAGTATGCGTTTCAAAAAAAATTGAAACGAGTCGTGCAAACTTTTTAATAAAAATAGATATAATTTTTATGAAATTACTAGAACAAATTGAAGTTTTATAAACTCAATTCCCTATTAGATCAACTCATTAGTGCCAATCAACGTAGAAATCATGCCCAAATTAAGTTTGAAAGCTGTTGTTTTAGAATATTCTTTATTTTCTTTGTTATTTTCATATTTGTTTTCTAATCAGGTTAGACTTTTATTTATTGCTTATTTTAATTAGCTAGATCAATTTAGATTATTATTCAAATTGTTTTGTATAATATTGACATAATATTCAGATCTTTTTTCTACAATTTAAGGGTAATTTTAAAAATCCTTAAATTTTAATTTATTATTGTTGTTGTCGTCGTCTTACTATAAACTACATCACTAACACGCAAGACACTTTTGTTTTTTGCATGCTCTTTTCTAAAGTAAAACGTTCATTCTTCGTTTTGTCTCTCTCTTTTTTTTTTTTTACGAGTTAACCTCTATTTTGGGAGAATTAACTATTTAACTATAGCTAAAAGGGATCATTGTTTCACTGTAGCGCGGGCTATTATGTACTGTGAGTACTTTTACTGTAAATTGCACTGTAGCGGCCCTGTGAATGTTTTTACTGTGGACTGCACTGTTTGATAGGGGCATGTCTAAGGTTGCAACCAGCAGACCCCAAGCGCCAGGCTGGAGGCGCACCACCTTTGAACTGGGCGTGGACGCGTCCAAGCCCAATGTGAGGTTGGGCGCGGACTTGCCCCTGCCCACCTTGGAGGTGGGCGCGAACCATGCCCACCTTGGAGCTGGGCACAGATGCATCCTGGCGCAGTGCCCTTGTTTCTGTTTACATAGACACAAAGCACTGTGGATTGGAGCAGTGTAATAGCAGCTTAGCCCTTGACACAAAAAGTTGCAAGGATAGCAGGTGTGGGATGAGGTTGTCTTCTCGCTGGGGTGCATTTGGCATTGAAGGGATGATTGAAGAGAAAATGGTCAGTACAAGTTGGGTTTGGACGTGTCCACGCCCATACTCAAGTGGGAGCTGCACGCGTCCATCCCAACCTCAAGTTGGGTTGGACGCGTGCTCGCCCACACCCGAGTTGGGCATGGAGGCGTCCACACCCAACCCCAAGGTGGGCAAGGAGACGTCCGCGTCCAGCCCCAAGTTGGGTCCGGTTGCATCCGCGCTCACCCACATGTGTTAATATAATAATGTGTGTTACAAATATTATTTTTTTTATATAATTTAAAGTGTTCAGATAAAAAATAGTATTATTTATGTTATAAATATTATTATTTTTATTATAACTCAAAGTATTGATATAAAAAATATTATTATGTGTTGTAATTATCCTTGAAATTCTTAATATAATTATTTATGTTATAAATATTATTATTTTTATTATAATTGTAAATATTCATATAAAAAATAGTATTATTTGTGTTATAAATATTATTTTTTTATTATAATTAATATCATTAATAAAATAATTAATAAATTTAAAAAACAAATTATTATTAATATTAAAAAAAATATTATAAATTTTTATAATAGTTTTTTAAAAAATAAAAAAATAAATCCGTCATATACGTAGCGCGGGTATCCAACTAGCGCTGGTATCCAACTAGTAATTATATTGGTCCCCGTAAGTGTTAAGACTGTTTAATGAGTCCTTCTCGGACCGGCACTGATTATGACCATTCACAAGTTTTATTTTCCACCGCTCAGCAACATAGGGAAAGGAAAAGACAACGTTTTTTTCACCTATTGTCTTATAATTAGAACCCATTTATTTTTTGCCTTTTAAAAGTATTTTAAAAAATAATAATTTTTTATTTTATTTTTTTACTTCAAATTATATTTTTTTTATATTTCAGATTATTTTGATGTATTAGTTTCAAAAATAAATTTTAAAAAATAAAAAATAAAATATTATTTCAATACATTTCCAAGCAAAAAATACTTTTAAATGTAACCGCTACCGCAATACCACACAACTCTAAATATAATGTTAATTAATTTTCTTTGAACTAAATTAAAGAAATAAAACATAGAAAAACACTATTATTTATTTTGACCAAATGAAAAATAAATAGAGATACAATGTTTGTAGCTTTGAAAAATAAAATAAACACTATTATTTAGTGTTTTATAAATGAGACTTTGTAAGTTTATAAGGTTATTTTCTCATTTTTTTTTAATTTTTTTTCATTGGAATTTTTTTTACGTTTTTCCCTTACTTTTCTCTCTTCCTCTCTCACCTTCTCTTTTCTTTCTTTTTATATTCTGCTTCTGCCCAGTCTGCAACATATAAAAAGAAAGAAGAGCTGATTTGTTTTATTTTTTAATGACAAATAACCATTTTACCCTTAATGAGTCGTTTCACTTTTATTTGACGGTCTTTTTTTTTTGTTAGCATTACCAAACTTCGTTCATCCTAAAATTTTAACCAGATTTTATTTAATATATTTTAAGATCCCTCGTAAAATTTCAACTCATCCTAAAATTTTAATCAGATTTTATTTAATATATTTTAAGATCCCTCGTAAAATTTCAACTCTGATAGCCAGATTGAAAATTACGTCCAATAACATAAAACTAGTCAAATTGTAATTTTTCGTCAAATTTCTGAATTTCTCCAAAAATTTTAAAATTTTAACTCAAGCTAAAACATCATATTAGAAGGCTCCACTCAAATTTTCAGAATTTTTTGATAATACAATCAATAATTACAAATTTATTTTACATAAAACTAGTAAAAAAATATTAATAAAATCTTGACATGAATTATAGCCCATCCAAACCTTTAACATGCCTCCCCCGTTGCGCCCGTTGTGCATGTCTATATATATATATATATATATATATATATTCTAAAAAATTCAGGATATTTTATTTCTCCTTGAAGGTTGCATTGTTAAGCAACCTTCGTAATTCCTTTTTTAGTTGTGCTGTTTGGAACAGAGCAGCCCGTCAACTTGTGTTATTTTCAGGGTTGTGATGGTTTTTTTTTTAAATAAAAAAATTGGTACATGAAAAAAAAATTAAATTTCATGGAGAATATTTAACAGTGCAGACAGGCCAGGCGACCGAATCTAGTTAATGGGATTTGTTCTATATAAATACTTCAATGCATGATTGTGACCGAAATTATGGTATATCACTTCAACTTTTTTTTTTTATAATTCGAGATATTCGGGTTAATTTACACGTACTATGATTAATTTCTGAAATCATTAAACATTCTGTAAGTCTAATAAACAAGTAAAGCATTGTAAAAATATCAAATATGCACGTTGAGACTTAAATTCAAAATAAAAAAACTCTACCAAAACCGCTGAGCCAGAAACCTCAGTGCATATCACTTCTCTTTCATGAAGCTATCAACGCTCCTTTTTAGAACGGTTTTATCAGACGAATTGAATATATATGATGGAGTGCATGATCATGCATCTTTACCTGTCGAGCTCATACCCAAGATAGCTTTAAAAAAAGTATTTGTTTTTTATTATTATAATAAAAGTTAAATAGTGAGAAGAAATTAGATTAAAATATTTTTTTATTATAAATTATAATAGTAATTTCAATTTTAATTTCTTATCTTTTTATTAAATCTTTTTTTGACTTTTTTTTTTCCCTAATAAATCGATAATACTCGGGCCATTAAGGAGGCACGTGTAATGTTTCTCGGTGGCTAAATATGGTCATTCGTTGTCCCATTAGATACGCAGTCGTATTCTCTTTTATATAGTGTAACACGTGTAAATAAATAATGATTAGATAATTATGAATGATCGAGTGTTTGTGTTTTTTTTTCTAATAACTAAAGTGTATAATTTTTCTATTTGCTTGTTGCTTGTTAAATTAAGTATATTTATCACATTCAAAAACCTTGGATTTAGTAGGGCTGTGATGCTATAAATAATGAAGAACATTTCAAAAAAAAAAATTATCTAGCTATTTTCTAATTCTAAGTTCACGTGGAAACTAGGCATGTCATCACGTAGGACATCACTTGACTAGCCATTCATTGATTTGAATGCCTTAGTATTTAGTCCATTTTGATATGTTTGACGACAAAGGAATTATTATAACAAAAACTATAAAATTTAGGCTTTTTCATTGCAGCAATTCTTTTTCGCTCTCACGATTTTCTTTCCTTTTCTTCCTTGAGAATTCTTATAGTTTTTGTTATTTCAATTTCAATTTAAAAATTTATTTTTTTTACCTTTCAGTTCCTGAATTTACGAATGGAAATAGAAAATCGCTTGAAAACAACAATAAAAAATAAGTCTATCTCTTAAAAAAAAAAAAAATGACCTAAGCAAGTGGGATTGTCCTAGGTCCATGAGCCTGGGATTTTTTTTAAGGTTTAGATGAGTTGGGCTACCTAGACTCATGCATCCAAACTATTTATTTTAATCTTATCATTCAACTTGACTTTTTATTGAATTTGTTTTTCAATTTTATCATTTAATAATTGATTGATTTTGAATTGATCTTTAGTTTTTTAATCATATAATAAAATAAAAAAATATTATTAAATCTAATGGAGTAAATAACCCAAGTCATAGGTTTAGCGAGTTAACCTTTGTTGACCTTGGTCAATCCAATACGTCATTATCTCAATATTTTAAAAAAGAAAGATGTCATTTATTTTTATTTAAATTCAAACTATTTTTTTATTTGTCTTTCAAGTTGCATTTGGATCTGTGCGCATGGTTTTTTTTTGTCATTTGGATTTGTCAAGTCAATCGAGTCGTGTTAGGACAACTCCTATACAATTTAATTTGAAAATAGGGCTAGACAAAGTGTCGAGTTAGGATTTTCAAGTT
>Ga0325410_1004848_pt1 | contig 14986 bp, 5 predicted proteins | sample PopdelMetagenome_16_FD_206182 | JGI IMG/M metagenome (GOLD analysis project Ga0325410, IMG submission 206182) | Populus deltoides microbial communities from Bellville, Georgia, United States - Xylem-PdIQD-R3 | ecosystem: Host-associated > Plants > Phyllosphere > Stem > Wood/Secondary xylem... | reverse complement strand
CAACATGATGTTGACAGAAAAATAGTTTCTAATATTTTTTATTTTTTAAAATTTATTTTTTAACAGCAATACATTAAAATAATAAAAAATATAAATAAAATTAATTTTAAAAAATTAAAGATTCTTAAAAACAATATTTAACCGTAAAACAAAGATACGAGATTAGATGGTTAATCCAGATCTGTTAAGGAAGACGACTTTGCGGGATGAGGTGGTGGGTCAAGATCGATTATTGATAATTAATGAATGGTAGAAACTTTCTTTCGAAACCTATCTTTTTCATTAAGGAAATTTCTCCTTCCTTTTGCTTCTATCACTACTAAAAAATGAGCATATTAGCAACTACCTATTCTATTACAGATAATATTAAAATCCGTTGCTGATAAAATTTAGCAACGGAATTAGCAACAGATAATTTCAGATGCTAATTTTTTAGCATCGGATTATCAGTTGCTAATTTTTTAGCAATGGATTATCAGTTGCTAAATATGTAAATCAGCAACGGATATTCCGTTGCTGATTAATGATAGAAATTTTATTGCTAATCTGTTGCTGATTTAACATGAATTCTTTAAATTATTTTTTTCATTTATTGAATTTTTTTAATTATTTGTGGCTTTTTCAAAAATTATAGATAAATATACAAAAAACATAAATTAATACTAGAAATTATTTTATCAAAAATAATAAGTCAAATAAAATAAATTTTACAATAAATTTTTAAATCTCGTCAAACTTACATCAAAATAGATAAGTCACAATTTAATAAATATGTTTTATCATAAAGGTGGTGGTGGGGGTGGCTATAGAAACGAACCAAAACAATGCTGACCATCATGAGGTAGGACCGGTATACGGTGGTCGAGGCCTCGGTCGATATACTGGATTAGACAAGGGATACATCTGTGGAGCCACATGTGACGGCATAGATGAAGTTATATGTGTTGACATGCCTTGGTCCATATTTGATGCCCAAGCTTGGTATCCCATATTACTAAGAAAGTTTTTGATTGAAGTCATCTCCTGTTGTAGTGATAAAATATGACCATCTCTTTTCTTTATTTGCTCTTTCAATGCATGAATTGATGAGCTAGGAGGTGTTGACTCCATTGTATAGGATTGCGATGAAGCACTCGTACTAACCATGGATTTTGGCATACCAGGTGCACCATATATTCTACCCTTTCCAACTCTTCTTATAGCCGCACACCAAGCTGCTCCATCAAATGAAGGATAATTTTCCCGATCAGTTTCATATCTTGAAATCATCTCTTTTTTGTAATTCTACTACAATAAAATTAAATATAATAATAAATTCATTTTAATTTTAAATAATAATTAAATTACATAAAAAAATACTTACAACAATTTTTTTAGACTTGTTATCTATAAAGGTTTCAGGCTTTTTGGCACTCTGATGCAACACCGAAAACACATCATCCCATAGAGATTCTTCTCCACCTGCTTTTTCTTGCTATCAACAAAAAAACTATTTTTACTATATTAATATTCCTTGCATCTAAGATATGATATGCATAGAAAAAAAGAATGTAACACCCTCATATATAATGTCATGAAATCTCAAATATTTCATTACTAATGTCAAGTATTGAATAATATATCTAAGATTATGGATTTTTTTAAAAAAATTTCGGCAGAGTTTCCTCTATTTTTGTTGGTACCAAGTTATCGACAACACTTCTATTATATGTCATTACAACTTCCATCTTGATCCAATCATCCTGGATCACATCTCATTCATCAAACAATCTCTGAGCACTAAATTATACTTATCAATATATTCAAGTCTCACAATATCAATTAATAAGTTAATATAAAAGTATTACTAAAACAATTTGAAAGATAATCAATTTCATCACTATAAGTTCATCAATTTAAAAATGTATAATGCTATTATCGGTTCTGAAACATAAGGCTCTCCATGTACAGTCCAATTTTCATAATCAGGTAAAAATCCTCTTGAAAACAGGTGCTTATAAACATCTTCTTCCATTAAAAACTTTTGATTTTTGCACCTAACACAAGGACATCTAATTTTACCTCTAGATATATTTTCATCAATTGAAAATGCAAAATTAATAAATCTCCGTACACCTGCAATAAATTCTGGACAAATATGACCATCCCTACGACGGCGATACATCCATGATCGATCATCCATATTAATCTAATTAACATAATTAAAACCAAAAAAGAATTAGAATATTATTTAATACATTTCTTAATCTATATTTAAAACTTTATATATTAAATTATCAAAATAACTTCATTAATATCTAGCTTATAAGTTATCAAAGAGAAATATAATACGTTGTTTTGATTGTCCATTGGATTAGTAAAAATGATGTAGGCAAAATAACTAGCTAAATAGGATACACTAAGCAATTGCTGTGTTTATTATTTCTCACCATAATTTTTTTTCTTCAACTTTAGTAATATAGACTATTCTATTGGAAAAAAAAATATAATCGTTTTCATTGTCAAGTAATATTGTAGAAATAAAGCTTGCATGCAAACACATGCCATAATTATTATTTTTTAACCAACTATTAAATATTTATTTCATCAATAAGTTATTACTTAAGATCGTCACATTAAACAAAGAAATACTAACAAACTAAAAACACTTTGGAGACAAATTATACCATTATCAGCAAACAGAGGCTAAGATTTAATTACAATGCAATTTTTCTACAAATCAAGTTATCTTCCAAAATTCTTAAAAAGTTTTAAGCGACATTGACAAACCTGGAGGATCAATACGCAACCCAAAAACTTGGCAACTCTAAATGCAAATAAGTAATGTGATGATGATGGGTTCAACAATCTGAAATTAAAAAAATAAAAATAAAAATAAATAAGAATAATAGTGTTAAAAAATTAAAAAAGAAAATTAGCATGTAATGAGCAAGAATAGCATTGAATAATGTTTCCAACCATTTTATTTATGATTTATCAGGACTTTATAAAATAAAAGTCATTTAACAGGCTGGAAAATAAAATCATTTAATAGGATGGAAAGAGAATCCCAACACTGTCATATCCTTGCCCACCCAAAAATAAAGTCAGAAAATAATCATTTAACAGGCTGGAAAGAGAATTGACAATCACTGGGGAACGGAATTGGAGTAGATTTCAACTCACCTTTTCGCTCAACCTCAGGTAGAATTGACAATCACTGGGGAACGGAACTATGATCTTGATCAAGTTAGATGTATAACCTAAAATCAGTTCCTGTCACCCACTTGTTTTCTCTGATTCATAACTCTTAAGCTTGTAATTGCAGACAATAAGAAAATTACTTTATTGTTATTCGAGTGTTTTTGGGTTTAGATTAGATGCTAGAGATGTCACTGGTTGATTGGTGCACATTTTTTGTGGATAGATAAGATATTAGAAAGCCTATTTCATGGGCGTTGGAAGATTACAAGAATGGAAGTGGCATTTCTATACACATTTTACCTTTCTGGCTTTCCATAATTTTCAAGAGAAAAGGAACGATCACCATCCTTTGCTGAGTTGGTTTCTGGCAGTGTACATTAGTTATCTTCCCCTTTCTGGTGCTTGATTTCAATTGAGTGATGGGAGTAGGATGAGTTGAGGATGGAAAGAGGTGGTAGTATCACAGCACACTTGGCTTCTCCAGATGTACCTGCAGTAGGATGTTTAGAAGGACAATAACTATGATAATGAGTTGTCCTAAATTAGAGCAGTGTCGATGATTGATTTGTCTGCATCCCATATTGTTATTTTGTTCCAATTTCATGTTTTTAGGTTTTGGGTCATTAATCTTCTCCCTGAACTGAAAACTTTACAATTTCTCCTCTCTCGACATGCTTGGACGTTTTAGTTCATTAAGTGTGCATGCAGTATCGATAAAGCTTTGAAATTAAAAAAAAAACCTTCAAATATTAATTAAATAAAAAAATCAAATTAACTGATTATAAAATCCAAAAAAACTATTATCCAGTTCATTTTTAATTTCAAAAACTTGAAATTGATTCAGCCAAAATTAAATCTAAAATAAAAAAAATATTAATATTTTTATTAACCCAAAATTAATCAAACCCACAGGACCAATCAACCCTCTTTTGCATTTCTGCTGCCTAGCCAACTTTCCTAAGACACATTACCCAAATTTTGTATTGAGAAGTTGGGAAGCTTTGCTAGGAAACCGGCTAACACACATTCCCTGCTGTCATATATAGTTTTTACCATAAATTTTGCCAAACTCTACCATCTTTTCTAAGACACATTTCTCATATTTCTCCTCCAAAAAACAACACACATACACCCAGTAAAACCAAAAAACCCAGAACCCTATAAAAAGTCTCACTACTTCCATATTTAACAAATAATTTGCAATAAATCTACAAAATTATTCTCTCTAAATTACAAACATAATTTTTTAAATATGAGTTTTTGATTATACTTGCTATCACACCATGTTTTCTCCTTGCGAGATTGAATTTTTGAAAGCGTAAAGCAACTCTAATGTAACTGGAGAAAAAGTTAAAAAACCACAAGTTATGTTTGTAGACGCATGACAAGGATATGTAGATTTGAAAAGGACATGGATTTGGCTCCTGGAAAAGGAATAGAAAGGAAGAGAAATGGGTTAATTAGATTTTTGAAGAATTATAGAAAGGGACAGAAGATGGGGTTCTTTCGGAGAATGAATGAAGTTTGCAGCTGTGGGGTTTTTAATTCTTTTGTTGTTTTCAAGGGGGGTATATATATATATATATAGACCAATAAAAAAGCGACACGTAATTTTTATTATTTTATAAAAGTCAAAATTTAATTTTATATATCAGCAACTATATTAGCAACGACAAATCCATTACTGATTCTTAATATATTAATTTTTTTCAGTATCTGATTTTTTGTTGCTGAATCCGTTGTTAATATTAAAAAATTAATATATATTTAATCCGTTGCTAATCTATTACTAAAATTGCAACTAAATTATTCTGATGCTAAGAGCGTGTTTGGTATTGCGGTTGCTGTTGTGGTTGTGGTTTTAAAAAAGTTGTTTTATAAAAAGTACTTTTAGTTGAGGTTGGTTTGAAAAAAATAGGTGTTTGGTTAAAACTGTGATTGAAATTGAGGTTGAACAAAAAGTAGTTTAATGTGTCTGGTTAAAAAAATGCTTTTCAAATTGAGGTTATATTCTATATATATATATATATATATATATGATTTTTAATTTAAATATTGTAGATTTAACTACTGTTATTACATCATGAAATAAATAATATTGATATCAAATATTTTTTATTATTCCATTAAACTATGTGTAATGTCATCACATACGAAATAAATCTATCAAATAAGGACTATATTTTCCATAGTTTCTTAAGCGCGTAACAACAAAAACTGAAGTTTTTGTTACGTCATCAAGCGATTTCCTTCTAATTTTTTGAATAAAATACAATTAAAATAAAAATAAAAACTGAATTTTTTTTAACTGGGTCGGACCTAGCAAAAACATAATTGGAATTGCGATCAAATTCCATAAATGTTACGTCATCATGCGATATCCTTCTAATTTATGTAGTGTTATTAAATAATATTAAATACTAGTTTTTCAAGTAAAACTTAATTTTTTTTAAAAAAAATTACAATTTCATTACGTACAAAATTCATTCGACAAGAACTACAGTTTTCTAAAAATTTTTGAGCGTGCAATAAAATTAGGTAAAATATTATCATTTATAAAAATTGAGATTACAATACGAGTAAATTTAATTCACCTTAAACTAATTTTAAAAAAAACAAATTTAAAAATATTGTTCACGTTCATGTGAATAATACGAGTGAAATTACTTAATTGTACTGATTTTTTTAAAAAAAAATAGTGAAACTTTTTATATAAACAGTGCAAATAAATTAATTCACTCGCATTGATTTTTTGAAATTTTTTTTTTTAAAAAAACCTGTTCACTTTAGTGAACAACTACAATGGAGCAAGTTTTATTTTCGTGCATGATAAAGCACACAAACCACTGCCTTTTAATATTATGGTCCCACAAAACAGAAGTACAAGACAAATATGAGATGTCGATTGAAAAAATGTTTTCCCTAGACGAGAAGCAGCAAAAAATGCTGCTTCTTCTTCTAAATCAGCGGTGCCATGTGGGTCCTACCCACTAAAAATGCTGTTATTTTAATTACCAAACGCTTATTAACGTGATTGGGGGCAGGGGCGGAGGAGCATAGAAGACTGAAGTGGGCTGTAGCCCAGGTAGAAAAATAGATCTTAAAAAACGTAATATCCCATCTTATAAGTAATAGACTTTTTATTTATCTTTTTCCAAATCCATATATGTAAATATTCCCTCTGCATTATTCTTATTAGCCTCGTACCTTTTCAATGGGGCTTCTTAGCCTTTGGCATCCCATTAATTTCTCTTCTTACTCGTTGAATAAGTCTCTAGGATTTTCTATTCCGGAGAAAAGAACCCATTTTATACATATCCCAATTTATATGTATTTGATTGATGGAAAAACATTAAAAATTTTAATTTTTTAAAAAATAAAATTAAAAAAATTATGATTGGGAGTGTAGTTGCGGTTGCTTTTTAAAGTATTTTTTCGTGTTGAAATATATCAAAATAATGTTTTTTTTTATTTTTTAAAAATTATTTTTGAAATCAACGCATCAAAACGATTCAAAACATACCAAAAAATTTAATTTTTAGTAAAAAAAATAAATTTTAGAGGAACGCGGTTTGTACCACGTTCCCAAATGCTCTTTACTCCTTAGCTCCATCTCTTAGAAGCAAATAAATACTCAATCAACTATGAGGAGTGTAGTCTAATTGGTCAGGCTCTAGGTTTACTTTCTAAAAATCATTAATTCGAATCTCACAAACCTCAAGACCACTAAAGATTTATATGGTCGTTAACTTCAGGACCCGTAGAATTAATCGGAGTACACATGAACTAACCCAAATATCTACATTAATAAAAATAAATAAATAAATATTTAATCGAAGTTCATGATATTTCATACACTTACAACATCTTTTGCCACTTGTTTAAATCCCATCGGTATGGAGTATGGTTTCTTAGCTCATCCTTCGATTTATAATGTGAAAATTTCCATGTATCATTAATGAAGTGATGAAAAACAAAAGGTCTGAAAGCATAGCGTCTATATGAAAGATATTAAAAAACAATTTATGTTTATTTGTTCGTAGCCCAGGATGACAAAGATTCTTGACTTCGCCTTTCACCCGTAACCACGTGACCAAACCGCATCTAAATACCCTTCTTTTTAGTAGTGCGTGGGCATATTGCAGAGCATTCAAAAGTCAAGGCAGGCTAAAATGTGTTCTATATCTGCTTTGTTTGCAACCCTAACCAGCATAACAATCTCCGGTCTTGACAGAGCTAGTCTGTTCTTGTATAAACAGCAAACCACCATGTTCTTGCAATTTCTGCTCCTCTATTTAGTTCTCTATGTACTCACCAAACACTTCCGCAACAAGATCCAAAACCTCCCACCAAGCCCATTCCCTGCTCTCCCCATAATAGGCCATCTCCATCTCATCAAGAAACCCCTCCACCGATCCCTATCCAAGATATCTAACAGGCACGGCCCTGTAGTACTCCTACAGCTTGGCTCCCGTCGTGTTCTTGTAGTTTCCTCCCCTTCAGCTGCAGAAGAATGTTTTACCAAGAATGATATTGTCTTTGCCAATCGTCCACACCTACTTGCAGGAAAACACTTGGGCCGCAACTACACGACCCTTTCATGGGCACCACATGGTGACCTTTGGCGAAATCTTCGTAAAATCTCCTCCCTTGAAATCCTATCCTCTAACCGTCTCCAGTTGCTTTCTAGCATACGCACGGAAGAGGTCAAGTTTTTGATTCGCCGTCTTTTCAAAAACAACGATGAGATCATAGATTTGAAATCGTCATTTTTCGAGCTCATGCTAAATGTGATGATGAGGATGATAGCTGGAAAGAGATATTACGGTGAAAACGAGGCTGAAGTGGAGGAGGGGAGGAGATTTCGAGAGATCGTGACAGAGACTTTCCAGGTCAGTGGCGCATCAGCTGTGGGAGACTTCTTACATGTGTTAGCTGTGATAGGAGGAACGGAGAAGAGGTTGATGAAGTTGCAGGAAAAGAGAGATGGGTTTCTGCAAGAGTTGGTTGATGAGCATAGGAGAAGAATGGGGAATAACAAGAGCTGTTTTTCTAATGAGAGAAATTACAAGACCATGATTGAGGTTTTGCTAACACTGCAAGAATCAGAACCTGAGTACTATAAGGATGAAACTATCAAGGACCTTATGGTGGTAAGATCTCTGTCTTCTAACAGTGACAAGCGTTAAATTTCACTTTCCAGAGACAATCTACCAAAAAAAAAAAAATACGAAGAAGAAGGTGGGCTTAATTGTCTTATAGAATGAAAAATGACGGGAAAAGTTGCTCGTTAATTTTAGTACTTTCAAGTTATTTCCTCATAAGATCTGCAAGTGAGAGTCCTAGAATTAATGATTTTTTCTTCTATTTATTTTAATTTTATTTTTTATATATTGATCAAAGTGCAAGGCGCACACAATTTAGCAGCCACCGTTCACGAGGAGTCCGAATTCATGCACTAATTCTTTAATTCGCGTGTATGCAGGTTCTCCTGTCTGCCGGGACAGATACTACAGCTGGGACAACGGAGTGGGCATTGTCACTTCTGCTGAACAATCCTCTGATTTTAAAGAAAGCACAAAATGAAATTGACAAGGTTGTTGGACACGATCGTCTAATTGATGAATCTGATGTGGCTAATCTTCCTTATCTACACTGCGTCATAAAGGAGACTATGCGAATGTACCCAGTAGGCCCATTGCTAGTGCCTCACGAGTCATCAGAGGAGTGTGTGGTAGGAGGGTTCCAGATACCACGCGGCACCATGTTGTTGGTCAACATATGGACAATACAGAATGATCCTAAAATCTGGGACGACGCAGCAAAATTTAGGCCAGAAAGGTTCGACGGTTCCGAGGGAGTTAGAGATGGGTTCAAATTGATGCCTTTCGGATCAGGAAGGAGGAGTTGTCCTGGGGAAGGTTTGGCCATGCGCATGGCTGGATTGACTCTGGGGTCATTACTTCAGTGTTTCGAATGGGACAGGGTTAGCCAGGAGATGGTGGACATGACAGGGGGGACTGGACTCACTATGCCCAAGGCTCAGCCTTTACTGGCCAGGTGCACTTCACGTCCATCGATGGCAAACCTTCTTTCTCAAATTTGAAGGAGGCTGTTGCCTGTTGAAGCACCCAACCCACTATGATATGCTGCTGAACAGAAGATATTAATTTGCCAAGTTTAGTGGCTGTAAAAGGTCACGGTCTCTGGCTAGTTTGATTATCAAATATCATTTACTTTTCCAGCTTCGAATGCAAGTGACGCCTAATATTTAATACATCAGCATTAATTACCCTGGAAGACAAGGACCCTTTTTTAACTGCGATATCAGCACGTGCGATGATTTATAACTTTTTATCTCACTCATGAGTTTACTTTCTATAATTGTTAATATTTTTTTTACGTTTTAAAAAGTTTTGAAATACTCTAATGCTAATACGGTAAAAAAAAGAGTATAATTTTAGATTTAATTGGTCAATTAGGCTGATTTTTTTTATCAGATTATTTTAACTACCTGCTTACTTTCGAGCAACTAGCTTGCCATTTGTTTTCCTTTATATGCATAAATTACGTTTGAAAATTACTATTTTAAAATCTTTTTTATTTTCTTTGTTGTTTTTGGGTTTTTTTTTATATTAGAATTGTGATAATCCCATAAAGCTTAAATCTAAACAAAATAGAAAATTAAATTCTAATAAACAAAATATTGAAGCCTAATAATAATAATAAAAACCAATCAATTAAAAAAAATAACTTAAAAAAGCTATATTTAAGAAAACAAAAACATCATGGAGTAGCATGACATGTTTATGTTTAAGAAATTAATTTAATTTAATTCAAAATCAAAATTTATTTTTTAAAAAAGATAAATTTTTAAAAAATAGCAAATAAAAATACTCGAGATAACTTATGTTATTTTCATAATTAGTGAAAAAACCTATAGAAAAAAATATTGAAGGATAAAATTGAAAAATAAATACATGAGCTAAAAAAGAAAAATAATAAATTTGAATAAATCTCCTAAATTTATAACTTGTTAAATTACAAACTTGAGTTCAATTAAGAAACTTAATTCAATATTGAATGATAAAATTATTAAAAAATATAAATTTGAAAAACTTTATCAAAGTAAACAAAATAAACAAAAAATTAAAGATAAATACTATTAGCATCCTATTTGTTTTTTTATTTTATTTTACAACCACGTTTTTGAACTCTACATTTTGTAACCTTTGTAACCTTGGTTGAAGCGAGAATCAATAAAAAGACAATAATGCAATATAAATCATAGAAGAATAGAAAAAAAAAAATTGAAAAGAAAAGAAATGCAAAATTTCTTCTTTGGATGGTTTTACTAAAGAAAAAGTAATGGGTTAATTTTATTTTTTTAAAAAATTTAGTTGTTTCCTTTGTTATTTTTGGACTTCTTATTTGTTTACCAGAATCGAAGTTTATTTTTATAACAGTGGAGTGGTAGTCTTCTCCAATAGTTATATCACCGACCTCTCTTTTATGCTTGAATTATGACTAATGGGTTTTCATCTCTTTCTTTCATTTCCACTAAAGCTTTAACGTTTTGCTATATAAAACCCAATGGGTGGATACAGATGAAACTGTTGAATTTCAGTCAACTTGGTTTCAATGGACAGTGTCAAATGTATAAATTTACATCACTGCTTGTTCAATATATATGGATACAAATACTAAACGCGCGTCAAGTAAAGAAATTGTTGAGCAAATGGTCTTCTTTCTTCCAGGTATCCTCTCGGAGGGGGTTATATGTTCTTGTCTTGGCAGGTGAGAGATAATGAGAGAGATGAAGGGCTAGGTTAATTGTGGTTGTCGCCGGGAGGAGAGCCGAGCCTGAAAAAAGACTATTTCTATATGGGAAAAAAGGACACGCGTTTGTTTAGTATTACAAAAAGCTACCTTGAGAAATTAAAGAGAGGGTTCTGAAGTTTTACGGTAAGTACTGAAAAATATAATATAGTTTATCATTAATAACAACCTTTATATTTTATATTTAAAAATGACATTAAATTCATAGTGGTAACGACTTCTTTTTAAATTTTATAATTAGAAGATTAGAAAACAAAAAAAAAAAAACTTCCATGTGGCACCCGAAACATTCGAGGCAGGAAAAGAAAAACTAAATTTCCTAGGAGACCCACTGTTGCATCTCTAGTCACTCTCGGCCTTAATTGCACAGTGGATTCACGTGAAGAAATTGGTTTTTTTATTTTTTACCTCGTTTATTTTTTTTTCAATTTGATTATTTTGTGTTGATCTATTTCACAATTGAATTTAATATTCTGTTTATATTTTTTTCAGTGTGAACTTCTCGTGCAATAAAAAAAACCCTAACATTAGATTTGCGTATGATTGTATGAAAAATTGGCTGGATTTTCCGTTTTCAAAGAAATTTAAACCAAAGGGATGTAAGGTTGTAAAGATTGGCTGAAACTCAGAAATTTAAATTCAAAAATTGGCTGAAACTAACAATGAGGAAAAATAAAAGGTTGTAAAGAAAAAAGAAACAAATCAAATTGATGAATCCAAGAAGAAAAGAGGGAAGAAAAAAAAAAGAAAATACATTGTTGGCACATGAAAAATAACTATACAAGTGTCACCTAGGGATGACGAGGATGCAAGGACAGTTCTAGTCACACCAAACAAGACAGCCCCTGAAGGGATCATTAGACGATGCTTTTTACATAGAATTTGTCTTCAAATATTTGTTGATGACTAAAGCATCTTGAAGCTAGGAATCTCCCCCGGTTTTTTTTTTTTTTCTCAGCTTAATTTTGATGTACCCCATCATGGGACCCACTCGACTACACGTGACTCCATGTGACCTTATAAATGGCATGCAGAGAGTTTTCTGTGCGGACACGACACAATACATCCCACGAGAGTAGGAGTAGTGCAACCACTGTTTTATTAAAATTTATTTTTTATTATTTTTAAATTATTTTGATAAGTTTATACTCAAAATAATTTTAATAAAAAATACTTCAAAAATTAACACCTCAACATTTACGAACAACCCCAAATCCATTTATGTAATTGCACATAGATAAATACACTTATATTCTCAAGGCAGGTATTATCTCTTAAATCACATTAAAGATCGATTACCTTTATAAAATAAAAATTATTCATGATCTCAGCATTAGTTCTTAACGTTGATCAAGCAATAGCTAAGTTATCATCTTCCAATGATAATCTAGATTGACAGAAAGCCGATTTTTTTTTGTCCTTGACTCCATGCAAGTTGCCAAGACTCTGGATGCATAAACAGCCATTAGTTCTGGGTAAAGGATTATGAACTTCATCTTCTCCAACCTTCTTTTTTATTCATAGCGTACTCAAGCTCTGCAAGACACCCTAAACTGCAATTCTTCAAGCTTGCTTACGTGCTATCATTCTCTTGCTAATTTAGGTGCTGGAGTATCCTCAACTTTCCAAGAACATTTGTTCTGCAGAAACTAACTTCAGCCTACCATTCTCTACTTTTAGTGAAGGACGATCCATATCAAATACGGAATGATTTTGGAACTTCTTAGAGGATATGTGACTTCGATCCCGGACCCACCCATTACTCGGACAATAGCTTGGCAGATTCAGGAAACATTGCAAGGAACAATTGCAAGCAAACAAATATCGCATATAGTTGTCCAGTTGGCAACTGTAATTTCTGCATGTCTAGTCTATATGTGTCCGGCTTGGCTGGCTCGCGCCTTGATCTGTTTATTATTGTCTGCTGACTATTTGTCTTTATCGAGCCCATTCTACACAGATTTTATCAGTCTGAAATTGGCTCATTTCTTTGTGTTGTTTCTCCAAAAAAGTGAAGTGTCACATGTCAAATTGCAACCAGCATCATTTAAATTTATATTTTAAAAATATTTTTGAAAAAAATTATTATTTTTTATTATGTTAGTGTTAAAAATAATTTTTTAAAAATAAAAAAAATATTATTTTAAAATATTTTTTAATAAAAAATATTTTAAAAATTAATTTCTACCACAATCACCGACACTTCCTTAAACTTATTACAGCCCTCACATTGCTTCAAGGTAAATGTAACTTCAGTAACTGAAGGCTCGTGTACAATTCACCATTATTAAACACAAGCTAATAATCCTTGGAACCATTATTAGAACAACGTAGCATTGGTTGTTGCCTTCCCACCAAAAATCTTGAAACTAGCAACTGGAGGTAGTTCGGTATTTATATAAAGTTTATTAGTTATTTTTAGATATTTTAGAGGTAAAAAACTTTTTTTTTATTTTAAAAATATAGTAAAACAATTAAAATAATCTTAAAATAAAAAATACAAAAACGGACATCCAAGAATACTTTATCATTTCACATTATTTCTTTTGATATTAAAATGAGCTAAAGGAAAATTTATTATTTTTATAAATATAAAATATAATAAAAAAAACAAAAAATAGAATAGCTAGCATGAGTGAGGTGCTCGCGCCTTTCTAGCAATGAGTACAGCACCTCTTGTAAGTCAAAAAACAGCTTTCACCGTGTCATTAGATGCGATGATGCATCTTATTTCTTATAAGATGACATATATGGTTGTTTGTGGTATAGTTTCGTTACTAACAACTTTTTTTTCTTTCCCCCTACTTTTCTCTCTCCTCCCTTCAAAAACCATGTTGCCCCTGCAAAATTTCAGGGTTGTCTCCTAATGTTTTAAGATTTCAAAGCCAATCATTATTTTTTTATTAAAATTTGATTTATTTTTAATTACATCTTTTAATCCTAAATTATGATATATTATTTTTTTCAATGTGATCTTTTTGATTGTTTTTTTTTTGTTTTTTTTGTTAAATTGATTTGTTTTTAATTTAACCCTTCAATCAAAATTTTATTTTTATTTTTTATTTCAATTTCGATCCTTATTTTTTTTACTCTTTTTTTTTCTTTTGGGTCCCTTTATCAATTTTATTTTCTTTTCAATTTCACCCTTCCATAAAAAGTAGAATTACTTTTTTTTTCTATTTTGATTCTCATTCTTTTAATTGCTATTTTTTGGATCCTTTTGTATAATTGAATTTTTTTTCAATTTTATCCTTCAATATTTGATTGGTTGATAATTAAGCTTTTTATTTTTTCTAAATGGGGTATTTTTGATTTAGTAACCCGAGTCATGAGTTTGAAAAGTTAATGCGAGTTAACATTTTTTTTTTGTTTTTTTATGTATCTTCTTTACAGCTTTCATCACTCAACAATGTTTTTTTAATTAAAAAAATGAGCTTTGAGATTTTTTTTATTTTTTTTTCTATTGGATTATTTCGATTGAATGGCCTGAGTTACAGATTTGACGAGTTAGCTTGGATTGATGTGATCCTTATTACCCGGGTTACAAGTTTGTTACTCTAACCCAAGTTAAATCAGATCATTTTTTTTTGTTCTTTTTTACTCAATCTCATTCTTCTGTATTTAATCAAATGAAAATAAAGCTACAACAATATCAATTTTTATTCAGAAAGCACTACTTGTGATTTACAAAGCGTCTAGGCAATAGATTTGTTTTCCTATTTTAAGATTGTTTATTTTTTTTAACGTATTATTAAATAAGTTTTAGATAGATGATATTATAAAGGCCAAAGAGATCTATTATCAAGTCACAAGTTTGATATATTAATTTAAATTAATTTGAGTTGATTGAAGATATCATCACCTTCATATTTGAAAAATAAAACTTTACTTTATACGTTAAATGATTAAAGGATTGAGTTTATAATCAAAATTTTTCTTGAAAATAAAAAAAATACTTTGACAA
>Ga0325410_1004847_pt1 | contig 14990 bp, 7 predicted proteins | sample PopdelMetagenome_16_FD_206182 | JGI IMG/M metagenome (GOLD analysis project Ga0325410, IMG submission 206182) | Populus deltoides microbial communities from Bellville, Georgia, United States - Xylem-PdIQD-R3 | ecosystem: Host-associated > Plants > Phyllosphere > Stem > Wood/Secondary xylem... | reverse complement strand
ATTGAATTGTGCACAAGAGAATAAAACTAATTTCTAACACACATTCTAAGCATATATTAAAAATATACTTAAGTAAAACTTATAAAAGACACTCATTCATTAAATCATTAAAGTACTTAACATATAATTAATTTTAAATTTTTTATTGTTATTGTCGTCAATGATTAATTTTTTATCTTTAAAATTTTATTATTTTTTACTTTGTGAAAAATGATTAATTTCAATGAGTTTGTCATAATTTTAACAATTTTTTCTAATTTAGATGCATTTCTAAACAAGGTAAAATAAACTTATATATATATATATATATATATATATATATATATATATATATAAAGCTTAAAATGGAAGAGCAAAACTAAAAAGTGTCAAAGATTCTAAAAAAAAAATTATGTAAAAAAACCAACACTAAAACACTTTTATTCACCTTTTGTATAGAGAATTTTAGGTACCAAAAATGATAGAACTCCATACATTATTAGCTTAGCTCCTCTCACCTTAAAAATCCTAGGTGGTTTTTTAACTCAATTTTAACTTTCTACATTTTCATTAAATAAATCACTAGAAAAATTTATTTTTTTTCTATAAAACTTTTAGAGGGTTATAAGTTTTTTTAAAATATATCAATTAGTGGTTATTTGAGATTAATTTTTTATTTACCCATAATTTATTGAAATTATATTAATGTTCCATGTTAAAAAGTTTATGTTGGAGAATAACTACAACAAAATTTAATCATCAAAAATGAGTGGATTTCACTTTTAATTTGGATTTAAATATGCTCTTTAACATATGGTCTCCCCTTGTAGAGTAAGTTTATCATAGTTTGTTTACACTTGATTTGAATTGAATATATGTAACAAATATAGGGGTAAAACATTAGATTTAAATTTTGAAAACAATATAAAAACATTGTTGAAAACTCTTCATTCACCCCGTTGATTTTGAAAGCTAAAAAGTGGAAGAATTAATCCTGGTAATAATCAAAATTAATTCTCATGTTATCAACATTTGATTAACTATATACTATAAATTAAGAATTAAATTTGAACATAGTGGCCATAAATCTATATTTTTTAAAGTGAATTTTTTTTTTAGATTTGGAACAAAAGCTTTTGGAAGAGATTGCTAACATTTATAAGTTGGACTGGACAACGAGTTGGAATAAATAGTTTTTCATGAACCAGACCCAACTCCAAGTCTTAATTTGCAAATAAATAAAAATTTATTTTTTTTACTCAAAATATTATTTTATAATAAACCTAAATCTAGGCCTGAATACGAGTTGGGTTAGGCTAGCGTGTGTATGTAACCCTAAAACTTATTTTTCTAAGACCTCTCCCTTGTAAAACTTTAGGATTTTTTTTGAACTTAATTTTAACTTTTCAATTAACTATTTTATAAATACTGTGAAAACTTTATTTATTTTCAAAGTGAAATAGAATTCTTTAAAGAATTTTGGGTTTCACAAGAATATGTAAATTAATAAATTATAGATTATTTTAATGTTCTATGTTAAGGAGTATATATTGAAGGTTGAATTCCAATAAAATTTTAACCTAAAAAGTAAATAGAATTCATTTTTCTTAAAAATATACCTATTAACCATGTTTTTTAAACAAATTCCCAACATTATTATCCCCGCTTTTCACTTCCCAATTCATCTTTGATTATTTTTAATTAAGTACTAAAATAATATAAGTAGATTTCTACCAAGTACTAACATCCAGACTCAATCTTAACACCTAGCCTCTTACATATCTTGTGTCTGGCTCTCGAGCTCACTATATCAAATCACCTACTTCACCCAATCCATCTTGTTCAATAGTTGTTCTCATGAACTTAGGTTAGGTATGAAAGATATTTAGAATTAATATATAAATATTTGTTAAATAACATGTACATTAAATTAACTCACATGAACTAATAAGTACGAAGGATATCACTGTATATAGTATTCGTATCTTGTCAAGTCTAAGCTAACCTTCCATACATGCCTTACATTTGATCCACCAACTGAGGTATCCAACCCGTCTTCACTGGACAAGGAAACTGGGAAAACATCTGGGAATTCCCACGTACTTGTACCTTGAACCGAATGTAACGGGTGTTTGGCCTTGAAACATCTCTTAAAATCCAAACTCCTATACAAATATGCAATCCCTCTATCTCTTTTCTTGCTGCCAATCAAAATCCTCCAGAGCCCATCAACCCTCCAGGCAGTGGTCGCGTCACAAAATGCGCTAGCGTTCACGCTAGGATCTGGATACACTATTGGATTATCATCAGGTTTAACCCATTCACGAAGATATGAAGCCGACGAGTTTGCAGCACAGCATAGTTTTTGAAAGTTTTTTGTTGAATTGGCTTTACCATTTGGATCTATAGTTGATTAATTTGTTCCAGTCAATTTGAGCCGCGCCCAGAAGCAACATTGTCTTCTACTTGTTGCTGGGGCTGTGAAGTTCGTGTGATGGGACCTTGACAATGAAGAATTGTAGCTTGAAGTGTCCACCTTTTCTACCCCCATGTTTTCTCCTATTGGCCATCTGGTCTTCTTTTGACATGGAAATTTCAAAATGATAAGACTCCCTAGCTACCGTTTTATGGCTCTGCAACTGAGGGCCATAAAGCTGGCTAATTCCCCTTTCTTTTCCTAATGCTTCAATAACCATGCAATAATCCCTACAACAACGACAATCTTTATTAACCATATCGTGTTTTCCTTTACGATCCCTCTTCTACATTAACTCTCATAAGTTGCCGAATCCAATACCGAGTCCTCTATTTTCTTTCGTCGATACTTCTTGCTAAAATGGCTGTATTTCTTCTCCCAGCTCCCTGGATATGGAAGGTTTAATAATTCGTATCTTATGCTTGGAAAATATTATCAATTTATTTATTTATAATTATATTTTTTAATATTCATTCTTTTATGTTAGATAAAAATATTTGATCCGTAACAAGACTAGTTGAATAAAAGCATTAGTAATTTTTTTATATGTATTTATTAACACAAATAATTCTTGATTTATTTCATTAAATATATACTTAGATGAGCTGATATGAGAGATTATAAGTATTTATAAAAGCATGTGAATCCTCAAGTTATTTTTTTAACATAGTAGAAAAAAATGATAATATTGCAATGGCTACGGTGAAATATTATTATTTTAGTCTTTCTATAATAATTTTTAAAAAAATGTAAAGAAAAAAAGTAGAAAAATTACAAAAAATTAAAGATAAGAACAAAAAATTATATAAATAAATCAAGTGTAAAATAATAAATATTTTAAGTATAAAGAATAAAAAATAATATTTTTTTTCAAAAAAGTGTAAAGAAAAAAAATTACAAAGGATTGAAGACAAAAACAAAAGAAAAATAGTGATAAATAAGCGAAATTTAAAGTGATAAATATGCCAAGTATAAAGAGAAAAAATCTAAAAAAAATTGTTTTTTTAAAAAATAAAAAAAAAGTTTTGTCATCACTATACACAGTACCTGCTGAAAAAAAAAGAAAACAAATTATAATTATATCATTTATAAAGTAATTTACCATTTCCTTTGTAAATATATAATTTTTCTTGCATACTAAAAAGATTAAAAATAATATAAAGAATTGGGCCAGCATGAAGTCCAATTTACCGCACCTAATTCTTCTTAATTAAATAGCTCATTCTTAATTTAATTAAATAGTTGAAGTATAAAGTGATAAATATATTGAGTATATAAAAACAAATATAAGAAAAATATATATCTAAAAAAACCAAAAACCAAAAAATTATATATTTTTCATCACTCCAATACCTACTGCAACAAAAAAAAAATTTATTATAGTTGTATCACTTTACTAGAATTTACCATTTGCTTTTTAGTACGTACATGTATAATTTTTCTTGAATAATAAAAGGATTAGAATAATAATAAAAAATTAATTTATTTTTACTTTTTAGTACGTACATGTATAATTTTTCTTGAATAATAAAAGGATTAGAATAATAATAAAAAATTAATTTATTTTTCACTTAAAAACACCACAAACACTCCCCCAAATCACATAATAACTAATTAAAAAAAACATCAAAATCATCTAAAAACTACAAATTAACTAATTTAAAATTCTCTAAACAAATCCCAATCTTCTTTCTCAAATATGTTTAAGAAAAACAACCACATCATTATCAAACTTTTCTCATCAAATGAAATATCAAAAATAACAAGTATCATATTTAAAAAGTGGCTCAAAAAACAAATTTTTTTCTCTTTATCTTTTTCAAGCGACCTTTTTCTTTCTTTCTTTCAAAGATAACAATTAACAAATAAATAAAATAAATTTTTTGATCTAAATAAAATTTGTCATGAATTTGATGTAAAACAAATAATTTTTGTAGTTTGACTTTTCAGTTCCTTTTCTTTTAATTTTGTATTTTTATGATAATTTGAATCTCATTTATTTTAATTTGACGTGAAATTAAAAGGAATAAAAAGTTCAAATAAAACAACAAACAAAATTAAGTGGTTGAATGTTCACATGGACAATAAAACTGACCCACGTTTTTACAGTGTTTAATTTATAATTTTATATAGGTCAAAGTCTGTTCATATACTAATCGACAGAACGGGCCAAGACGACCGCTACCTTGATTTTGTAATTGCGGCAAAGTCATAAAAGCTGCCTTCACTTTCATTGGTGGGGAACCCTTCATGGAATTTCATAATGCTTCAGTAACCATACAATAATTCGAAGACTTCACCCTTTCGTATTGTACGAGGATGGACCCAGTTAGATGGTACTTATAAAAGAGTATTGTTCTCAAGTTATATATGCATTCAGAGTAACAAAACAAAACCATTATTTTATTTCCCTGCAAGTTTTCTGTCGATGTTGAGTGGAATATCAAAGCACCTTTTCGGTGCATATCCAGCCCTTCTTTTTCTAGTCATCCTAGCCGGCCACCAGAGTTGCAGTGCTAGAAAGAGCAGTGCTGTTTACTGTGCTCCATCTTCGATCTTGTGGAAACATTCATAGTATTAGCTACCCTTTTCGACTAAGAACCGATCCCAATAGCTGCGGCAACAAAAAATATGAACTTACTTGTGAAAACAACCGCCCAGCTTTATACTTGAAGAGGGTAAAATATTACGTTCAGGCAATCCATTACAGCAACTTCACGATTCGACTTGTGGATGCTGATGTTCAGAAGGATGATTGCTTCTCTATCCCTCGTCATTCTTTAATCTTAGATCCTTCCGACAACAGGGATTATCTTCCATATAATCTTGGCTGGTCCGCTTACAATAATATTTCCCTCGATACATCAACTTTTGTTTTTATAAGTTGCTCAAATCCAATACTGAGTCCTTCACACTACATTGTGGATGCTTCTTCATGCAAAAATGGTAGCACTCTTCTTAATTCTACGTCTAATATTTCTTCTCCGAGTTCCCACAATATGAAGGGTTATTCCTATGTCTTTATTGGTTCTTCCTCGGGAGACATACCGGACTTGTGCCGTGTAAATCTGATGTATGCCACGCCTTTCACTTTTGATCTGCCGAAAAATGAGACCAATAATATTTCCTATATATGGGTTTGATCTTTCATGGTCTGGGGCCTGTTGTGATTTTCTGAAAGAGAACCACTGCGAACTTGATGAAGCCACCATAAACAAGTATTGCAGTACGTTACTCTCTCTCTCTCTCTCTCTCTAATTTGAATATGTTAACAACACAGTTTGCTGATAAAAAAAGAAAAAATTATGCGTTACCGTTTGTCTTAAGCTCTTATTAGCTCTTTCATTCATATCAGTTGCATAATTATTCTCTTAAAAGGATTTTAGTTAATTATATTAATTTAACTCTTTCTTTTTTATATATATAGATAAAGACTTAAGCGGTGCTCCAATCAGAATTGCATTAGGTAAGTAGGTCTCTTTCACATAACAGTTTTTTTTTTTTCAGATCAATCTGTGAATATAAACATGATACGAACAGTTTTCATAAAAAGAAGATTATCATATTTATTTTATTTTATAATCTGTTTGCTTTGTTTTGTTGGGGTTGTAAAGTAATTCAATACTCCTGTACTTGGCTTGATTTTTAAACGTCCCCTCCACAATTATATATATGAAAATTTCTCTCTCAAATTTAAAAATATTATACCTCTTTCTTACAGCCTTATTAATATTTTAAAAAAAATATTTTTCTCGATCATAATTTAAATATCATACCCCAAATATTAATTATATAAAACTGACTTTCACCTTGTAATAATAATTTAAAATATTATATACAATTTCTCTACCTTTTCACATCAAATGCACCATGCATAATTATTCTATAATATTCCCCAATAAAAAGTAATATTGATGTTACTTAGTCTCTTTACCATTTGATTGTTTTCCTTGCAGAATTTCTGACTAATCATATGTTAGAAATTAATATTTAGGATGGAAATAAATATGGAGTTGGCTTAGAGATGTGAAAACACTATATTTGAGGTGTTTATTTATCCCACACAAAAACAACATCTCCAAGATACAATTAAACCCTCTAAACCTATAAATGAATGAGAAGATAAGACCATGAAAAGAATATATATATTTCTATTGTGTGTAGTTTTCTGTGTAGTAACAAGTTTTTATAAACTTAAAACATAACAATGAAACAATATGACTATTAATCAATCAATATGACTATTGATCAAACAATATACTTTAAATTAAACTGAATAGCTGATATTCAATTTTATCTCAACAGTCACAAATATCAAAATTAATTATGAAAATTAATTCAATGATGAATTAATCTCACTGACATATTAAGTTCAAAGTTTCAAGTGTCATCTTTTGATATTATAAATACCTATATAATAGCACTAGAAAACCCACTGGAAAAGTCATTCCACTATGACTTAATTTACTACACAATAAAAAATCACACTTGTAAACATTAAGAGGGAGTGTTTCTTTCCAATATGAGATTTACATCTTTTCTTTCTTTACTCATTTACAAACTACACCAATAATCACCCACTAATTTGTAATGAATGTCTTTTCACTTGATATAATTATGCTTACAAGAAGATATTTTGCAATTTAAACCTTCAATTAGTGTTAGAACTTGAATTCTACTAAAGTTATTGGTGTCCGCAGATTAAACCAAAACTTTTGTTGTAGAATAAAAGATACTACACACATAATACTATCCAAAATCTTAAAGAGGTTTACAACTGTTTAGCACTATCATGGCCATGTGCTAAATCTTATTTTTATGAATATTTACAAGAGATAACCCTAACTCTTGTCAAAAGTGGCACCACTTCTATATTCATATAGGTGAAATTATACATGTCTGTATTACATTAAACACGAACTTTAAATTCCATTAAGAGCTTATGCTCATTCTCTTTTACGTAATAGAACACACTAAATAATATCAGAATAGAGTTTAAAATTAATTATTAGTGTTTAACAGATACTAAATAATAACTTGTTATTACCTATTAAACTTAGAGATAAGTTTATTGCTGATTCGAAGTTGGGTTTTTATTACCGGTTTCTTTAATAACCGGTTTCAACCCCATTTCATTAGTTGTTTTTCATACCATGTCTTTAGATAGTCCTTTTATGAGCGAATCCGCTAAATTATTCACAGACTTCGCATAGACAATGATGATTACCTGATTTTTAATCAAATTTTGAATATATCCATGTCGAATGCTTATATGTCTTGACTTACCATTGTAAATGTTACTATAAGCTTGAGACATATTTGCTTCACTATCGTAGTATAAAAAAATAGTTGATATAGGGTGTGACCGCAACTTAATATCAAACAACATATTTCTTTACTTATAGCAGCCATAACAATAAATTATGATTTCATGGTAGAATGAGAGATGCATGTTTGTTTCTTAGATGCCTAAGATATTTCACCTCCTCCAAGTGAGAAAATCCATCCTGTTGTGGACTTATTATCACTTGAACTAGTCATTCAACTTGCATCACTTTATCCTTCCATCACTATTGAAAAATCAGAATAAAACAAGCGCAAATTGATCATTCTTTTTAGATAACCAAAGACTCTTGCAATCGCCTTTCAATGATCTGTATTCGGCTTACTTGTATATCTTGATAACTTGCATGTAACAAAAGCTATATCTGGTCTTGTACAATGCATAGCATATATAAGACTTCCAATGGCACTAGCATATTCTAATTGTGCTACCATTTTATCACAATAATCATTTAACTTCATGCTAGAGTCAAATGGGGCATTAGCCTCCTTTATATTGAGATGCTTAAACTTATCAAGCATTTTCTCAATATAATATGATTGATTAAGTGCATAACCACTACTTTGTTTCTTTACTTTGGTACCTAAAATTGTATGTACTTCACCAAGATCTTTCATTTTAAAGATAGAAGTGAGATACATTTTTGTTTCAACTATTCCAATCATATTAGTGCTAACTATTAACATGTCACCTACGTAAAGACAAATAATAACATCAAAATCTTTTGTAAATTTGGAATACATACACTTATCAGCACCATTGTGATGAAAACTATTAAACAAAATTGCTTTGTCAAACTTCTCATGTCATTGTTTCGGAGCTTGTTTTAAACCATATAAAGACTTTACCAATTTGTAGACTTTTTCTTCATTTCCATTAAAAATACAATTGAATCAGAAGAAATAAAATATGTATCTATGTGTTTTTTATTTGTAACTCTTTAACTTTTTTTAGGTTCATTTGAACCTATTACTTCTAGTTTTTTATGTTTTTCACTTAACATTGAGCTAGGAGTCATTACTTTTAAATTTGGTTCTTGCACATTTGAATCACTTATGAATTTATTTTTGATAAATTCAACATGTATAGATTCAACAATCACATTAGTTTTTAAATCCAAAAGTCTATAAGCCTTTGAATTTTGTGCATAACAAACAACTTCTTGTGGTTCAGGTAGTGCAGGCAGATTTAGGTTAAGAATGTAGTAAATCTTTAATGAAGTAAGCAGGAACACCATCTTGTCCATCCACCTTGTGTAATTTATACCATCAAAATGATCTAGTTGAATTTTGACATCCTTAGCAAACCTGACGTTGGAATTCATATTTGTCTCCATCAGAATAAACACCTTAAAATTGTTAGAAATATTTAAGATTAAAACAAATATGGAGTTGGCTTAGAGGGGTGAAAACTAGCTTTAAGGTGTTTATTTATCTCACACAAAGACAACACCTCAAGGATATAACTAAGTAAACCTCTAAAAGAATAAGAAGATAAGACCAATAAAAGAATATATGTTTTTATTGTGTGTAGTTTTCTGTGTAGTAATAAGTTTTTATAGACTTGAAACATAACGATGAAACAGTATGATTGTTTGATTAAACAATATACTTTAAATAAAATTGAATAAAAATTATTCAGTTTTATCTCAACAGTCATAAATATCAAAATTAATTACGAAAATTAATCCAAGGATGAATTAATCTCACTGACATATTACATTCCAAGTTTCAAGTGTCAAGTGCCATCTTTTGATATTATAAATATCCATTAATAGCGTTAAGAAGCCCACTAGGAGAGTCCTTCCATCATGACTTGATTTACTACACAATAAAAATTCACACTTATAAACATTAGGAGGGAGTACTATTTCTTTCAAATGTGAGATATACATCTTTTTTTTCTTTACTCATTTACAAACTACACCAATATTGTATACTCAAATACCTTGGTAATAACTTTTTTATATATCTAAATTCTTGAACATAAAACCTAAATAAGTTTCAAGACATTTAAAAAGTGGATTGGAGAGAGAAAGAGATCTTTAGAAACCTTGCTAGTACGTGAACTCTCTAACATTTCTACCTAAGATCTTGAAAAATTGCATGTAAGATGGTGAAAGGTCGAGTATGAAGTAAGGATATCCACTCTACCCCATCTCAATAGATACCCATTATGAATTTAACCCGATTGAAAATATTTATTTAAGAATATATGGAATTTAACCCATCTCTAACTTAGTCCTTGAACTAGAAAAGCCTTACAATTTAATCCATTTACTCATGGTCGATTGAAAATATTTATTTTGAAAGTCAACAGTGATATAAAAATCACATGATAGCAAAAACACAATGCAAGATTAGGAACACAAGGGGCAATTGATCAAACAAAAAAAAAAGAATACGAATCAATAACTCGAGTAAATTTAAGAAGTTTTGCCATTAAAAATATATGATTTGGTTGAAATGGTAATTAGCTCTCAAAATGATAATCCACTCTATCAATAATGAATTTAATTCGATAATTTTTTAGTAAATTTCTTCTTAATTTTCTTTAAACTCTCCAAGCCTATTTCTAGCTAAATATCAGGTTATTTGAATACCAAAACAGACTTACATATATATGCTCTTTCCTTCAGTTAAATTTATGAGTTATATATAAGATTCTGAACACTGACGCAATGTTTTCTTTTCCTTGAAATGTAGACGTATGGCCGCTAAACAGGTATTTACCAGGTGAGGAGTCTTTATTTATTAAAAAGAATATATGGACTGACAAAAATGGATGTGAAAGTTTTCTTTCATTTGGTTCAAATAGTTAATCTAAATATTTGGTGTTAATTTAGATAATTATAATTATATATTAGTTTAGAAGTATCATAAAATTATTACAAAAACCATACAAAAGTTTAAAATTATTACATTTTGAAATTCCTAAATATTTTTTCTTGAAGGGATGGTTTTAAAAACGTTTAAGGCATATATTGTGTATAAATAAAGAATTTTTTAATTTTTTATTTTCTTTATAAGAGATTATTTTAATTTGATTAAGAATCTTACTATTGCTAAAATATGACATATAAACTACATTTCCATATGATTATACATGCATTGTTTAGCACATGAGAGCATTGAGATAGAAGTTGTTTTGAATTTAATAGAGATTATTAGCAAAAGTGGGCAAGTTTATCCATATAATCTTATTTTAGTCCTTATCTATTATTGGTTATAATTACAATTTTAGTTTCTCTCTTCAAATTAGGATTTTGTTGAAACTTTCTTGGCTTACAGAGGAGGGGTGTGTCCAAGGCAACTATCCAAAGTGATTGTCGAGGGGTTTGCTTTTATGTAATATTGTTTGTGTTTCTTAATTACTTTCTATTTTTTTTTTCATTCCCTTCATGTATTTATTCAGCAGGAAAGTATTATTATCCTAATTACACCACGGAGATCATCTCTTCGGATTCACTAAGCATTCTCATAGTTTTGCTCATTACCCTATTTATGCTACTTGTGCTCATTGGTAAGTATTCTCCTTTTCTTTCTTGAATAACTATGAACCATTAAATGTATGTATTAAGATGCAAAAACCATTAAGGGCGATATTACACTATTTACTAAAAGGCATCAGTGTCCTTTCATTGTTTACCTAGACACAGTTCACTGTAAATTGGAGCAGTGTAATAGTAAAGTTGTCTTTGCCACAAAGACAAGCAAGGCATAGGTGGGGTTGTTTTTTTTCATAGAATGCATTTAGCATTGAAGGAATAATTAGGGATAAAATGATCGGTTCGGATTTTGTTGGGGCATGGTAAGGTTGTAGACCCCGGGCACTGGGGCATGGCATGATAGCTAGACACTTGGCGCTGAGACTGCCATGCCTTAGATGCTAGGGCTAGACTCGCACGCTTAGGTCTACCTAGATCTACTGACCCGCACCTGAGGTCTGCAGACCCCCATGTAGAAGAATAACAAATTTAAAATAATAATAATAATAATAACAAGTATTAGTATTATTGTTATTATTATCATTAATAAATTTGAAAAAAATATTATTACTATCGAAGAAAAATCATAAATTTTATTTGAAAAGATTTAAAAATTGGGTCAGACAAGTTTAATATTATTATTAATCTTATAAATATTATTATTTTTATTATAGTTAATATTATTAATATAATAATTAATAAGTTTGAAAGGAAATATTATTAATATTGAAAAACAACCATAGATTTGATTTGAAGGGTAAAATTAAAAATTATTGTTCTTATTATTATTAATATTATTATCATTAATAAATTTGAAATAAAATATTATTACTATTGAAGAAAAACCATAAATTTGATTTGAAGTGTGTGTGTGTGTATATATATATATATATTATTACTGTCGAAGAAAAACTATAAATTTTATTTGAAGCGATTAAAAACTATAAAAACTTAGGCCGTTTAATAATATTACTATAAAAAAACATAGATTTGATTTGAAGGGTAAAATCAATTATTATTCTTATTATTATTATTCTTAATATTAAAAATATTATTATTTGTATTATAAATATTATTATTTTAATAATTAATATTATTAATATAATAAATAACAAATTTGAAAAAATATCATTAATATTGAAAAACAACCATAGATTTGATTTAAAGGGTAAAAAAAAAAATTATTATTATTATTATTATTATTATTATTATTAATAAATTAAAAAATATATTATTACTATCAAAGAAAAACCATAAATTGTTTTTGAAGAGATTAAAAAATATATGAATTTGGGCTAGACTATAATGACCTGACTTTTTCAAAACCGAAACGACAAATGTTTTTTTATATATATAACCATATCATTTTAAAATTGATTGTCCAACTTCCACTCATTATTGTGGCACAATCTATATACAATAACATCACTCAACATTTCATAAGGAGTAGTTCTCACACAAACACATAACATCACATTTGCACAAGTACAAGTTTGCATCGTATTATATGTACATAGTCATAAGTTTGCATACCTAACTAATAATAATCATAGTTGTTATGAGTTTAAACAAAAATATAGAGTAACAGTTATACATTAATACCTTTTGCTTATAAAAATACATTGAGATTTAAAATGTGACTATATGATTCTTTGCAAAAGTAGGGTCTTGTGCAATGGGGTTTCAAGGCACCTCGTTTGTGTGACGTCCCTATTGTAGTATAGATATTTATAAGAATTATAAATAATTAATGATAAGCAAATAAATAGTTTAAGGAAAACATTATCATTCGATTATAAACAATCTAGCTATCCTCTTAGTACGTCCTTAGCCGAAACTACTTATCAATCACAACACGGTCATTCGATTGGGATGCCATTAGCCAGAACTATTCATCTTGGTCATCACTCAGGATGCCATTAGCCGAACTAATCAATTCATCCCGATCATCCACTCCAGATGCATTTAGTTGAAGATGATTTATTCATCCCAGTCATCCACTCTAGATGCCATTAGCCGAAGCTAATCATCAATCACAAAACAAACACTCCCATGCTGGCTTGGTATTCATACCAATGCGATATTATGACATTCATAATAAAAACATTTCATATATTAACATTAGGTAAGGGGAAGGTGAAAACCACCCACCTGTTCCTCTTATGGGATGTCCTTGCCTAATTGAAGCGCTGATCCCGACCGTACCACCTGACATATCAATGATCATAAATTAGCACTTTTGCATTTGATAATCACACCATTCATCACTATACATATCTCAAGATATACATGTTCACATTCAAGTGTTCCACATTTTATACAATCATACAATGAAATCATTACAAGCATTTAAGTCAATTATGTTATGGAGATTTGTCGCAGCAAATCAGCAAGGAAAGTGGGTCTGCAAGTGGCATAGAATTCGACAACAAAAACTAATTTGCTGGCGACACAAAATTTGACAGCAAAAACTGATTCATTGCTGACATCACAATTTAAAAGCGAAATTTGATTAGTTGGCAACATAGATTTTGACAACGAAAACTGATTCGTTGGACACCACAATTCAGCAACGAAATTTGATTCGCTAAAAACACAAAATTTAGAAGCGAAAATTGATTTGCTGGGACACAGGATTTAGCAACAAAAATTGATTGATTCGTTGTTGACACCATAATTCGGCAGTGAAAACTAATTCACTGCTAACACCATAATTCAGTAGCGAAAATTGATTTGCTGGGGGCACAAAATTTGACAGTGAAAACTGATTCGCTTTTGACACCACAATTTAGCAGCGAAAACTGATTCGCTGCCAATGCAGAATTGTCAGCAAAACTAGTTCGCTAGTGTCGCAACTCATCAACAAACTGATTCGCTGGAACATAGAATCGTCAGTGAAACTGGTTCCCTGGTGACCCGAACTCATCAGCAAGCTAATTCGCTGGAACACATAATCATTAGCAAAACTGGTTTGCTAGTGATACAGACTCGACAACAATTGCCAGCGCACATAGGCTACCGCTGCCTCAGAAATTGTTGACGAGAACTAAGTTACCAATTTAGAAACTCATCAACACGATATATTTTCACAGCTGATGCTGAGATCATAAGCACACACAACCATACCTTTAATGTTCTTAATTTTGTCATGCTAAAATCATTAACACAACCTACTAGTCAATGCATATCACACAAGGATGTCATTTCCACCCCATGTCTAGTCCCTCTAAGGGTTATGTAAGGGTTCCTTCATTGTTTCCCCCTATCTCCCTTCGTAGGGCATTGTTGTCCATTGGCCCTTAATCTACACATAAAGTTTGTCCTTTTTATCACAAGCATACTTATAACATCCTGCTACAATTACACAACATTCACTTAGTACATAAACATGCAAATTTCATCAATTACACAACTGAATTTGGGCATCAACATTGCATGGTTTTTATTTTTAGCTTTAACATGTTCTTTAAGGTTCAAAGACAACATAAATTTTTGTTGGGTTTTACCCCACAACTGACACATGGATTTGTTAGTGCACACAACCATCGTTGACTTAGAAATCGACAGCAAAAGCTATGTCGTTACCGATTAAAACTCGACAGTGAAAGTTGTGCTGCTGCTGATTCAGAAAGCAGCAGCAATGATAGAGTCGTTTCTGGGTTTTTTTGGGTGTTTACATTCTCCCCCCTTAATATGAATTTCAT
>Ga0325410_1004844_pt1 | contig 14996 bp, 6 predicted proteins | sample PopdelMetagenome_16_FD_206182 | JGI IMG/M metagenome (GOLD analysis project Ga0325410, IMG submission 206182) | Populus deltoides microbial communities from Bellville, Georgia, United States - Xylem-PdIQD-R3 | ecosystem: Host-associated > Plants > Phyllosphere > Stem > Wood/Secondary xylem... | reverse complement strand
ATATTGTGACCAAGAATAGAGCCAAGATACTCTGTTCTTCGCCCTCGATTATTCGATTCTTCTTCAGCAACTACCGCGGTAGCAACTTGAAAGGCGAACATGAGAGTGTCATCATCAAAATCAAAAGCATCATAAAAATTAAAACTAGAATGATTCATGATAAATTTTAATGAAATAATAAAGATTGGAGAGAAGAAAATGATGAGAAAAAATGTTTAGGTATATGAGAATATTTATAGATAGATTATTTTTTAAAATTTTAAAATCTTAGAATATTGGTAGTTATTTTTTTTCAAAATTTAAAATTTTAAAATTTAAAATATTGGCAGTCATTTTTTTAAAATTTGAATTTTTTTTAAAAAAGATTGAAAATCAAAATTCAAAATGTTGGTGGTTTTTTTCAAAATTTGAATTTACTTTTAAAAAATTAAAATTTTAACAGTAACATATAAAACTGAAAATTAATCATATAAATAAATTTTAAATTTAAAAGTTTTAAATTTAACTTAAAACTATATCTTTTAATTTTCATATTACTTCATTAATTTTATATTTATTTTTATAAATTACTCATATTAATTATATAATTAATAACATCATAATTATATTATATAAAAAATATCTAAATTAGTTATATAATTATATTAAAATTACTTTAATATAAAATATATTAAAATATAATTCACTTTCCTAAATAATTTTTTACCATTAAAGTGTACATAAATAAAAAAAATTATATTTATACTATTTAAAAAATTATTTTATTAATTCGACTTTTTAATATAATATTTTTTTATTGGAGATGAAATCGGTGGCGGAAAAAAACAACCGAAGAAAAAGACACAAACCTACTTCTCTATTTGAGACAGTGACATAAACAACAGTACTTGGTATGGTGTCGGAATTTCCTTCCATTCTGATACTATTGGGTGCTCTGCTTAACTGCCAAACTTTGATCTAATCCAGAAATTTCTATGAAATTCAATGCCCTTTAATAAAAATTGATTAAATTAGAAGTAATCTAATCAAGGCGTAAAAGTAGAAGAAATTGAAAGGCTTTTTACCTTGAGAGAGGAATAAATAGGAGGGATTGAGCGGTACCCGTTTTGGAGAGAAGAAGTAAGAGTTGGGCATATATTAGAGAAGCCTAAGCTTAACATGCAAAACGCCCCGACTAGAGGCAAACGCCGTCGTATTGTTGTTGAAGAGAGGACCGATGGAGCTCTTTGAAAGACTGGGGAAGCCATTGCTAGTCATATAGTAGAGTATCCTGTAAAAGAGCCCATTTTATTCATTGCTTGGTCTTAGTTCGATACTCTCACCGTCAGATAAGGGAAGTTTTCGCTCTAGAACTTGCTGAATCTGCCACGTATGCATTTAGGCAAAAGTTTAATTTAATCTGACGTTTGACAAGGTGATGTTTAGCTTTGAAGGCAGCAACCCTAATAACAACAAACTTGGCCTTGTAGGGTTTTCGCGTTGAGCGACATGTCGTCCAGGAATGTTTAGAGAGTCCCTGGCATGCATCTGACGAAAGACTTGCCAGTCATGGGAATAGTGAAACTTGCGGGGTATTTACGAGGAAATTAAAGTTGAAAATTCTGTGGAAATTTGAAGAAAAGGTTTGTGTTTGATATTGATTTCTTTTTTCTGGATTAATTAAGAGGAGTTTGTAATTTAAAATTAAATTTAAATTTAATTAATTCTAAATTTATATTACATAGTTACACGAATATCAATAAAATTAAAACAACTTGAATATAAAGTACACTCAATAATTTAAGAAAATAATACTTATATTTATATAGTGATTCATACTCTGATTATATCTATAAATTGAAACTCCTGAATAATAAAATATTTTTTTTTGTATTTTTGATTTATAGAATTGAAATTAAAAGCTTACTAATTACAAAGAAAATTACAAGCTTACTTGATTATCGTCTACAAAGTTATTGTCTACTGTTATATGCCTACAAGGTTATCGTCTACAGGCTTCAAATCTGAAAGGTTTTAAGAACTTGATAAAACTACAATGCGGTTATTTGAGTTTTTGTTAAGTTATATGTGTTGTTATTTTTCTTGTCATTAGTCTTATATAGCCGTGATGTATATTTACTATCGATTACCTTCCATTCTTTAGGAACCTCCACTAATCCATATGTCAACTGCCAATAACCTCTTATCTTTTAGAGTTCTTTCCATGATTTTATATTCACAAGAGTTATTATTGTCTTGTAATTACTTGTCTTATTATATCTGCTTACGTACATATTTTGTTTATGTACGCGTTCCTTCTTATATGTAAGTAAGTGTGTGTGGTAACTCTTATTTTATAAGTTTCTCATAATCATCCAATTATCATTGTTATCTTCTAACTTTATTTATATCCCCTAAAATTTATAATATAACACTTACCCTCCTAAAAATTGTCTATTAATAAATGCAAATTAATGGGTAACCTTAATTAATAGGTATATTGAGATTCAAATATTGAATTTTTACATCACATCAATTGCAGCACTCATTTCTTTTTATTATGCATGAATGATTGGATATTTTTTCCAAAAATAAGTTTGAATTTGAAATTTAAGTATAATTGACTCTTTCTCTTTCATCTTCATATTCATTCACAAATCTTTGTTATTGTCTTTCTTATTTTATCCTTTGTCTTCCTCAATCCAGAGCAAATCCTAAACCAAGCAAATTAAACAATCACTCTCACTATGAACTCTGCCCCTACTCTTTTATCTTTAAGAATGAATTCTATCCCACAAACTTTAAAGGATTCTTACTTGATCCTTCATAAAATGTACTTTTACCTTGAACTCTTACAAATAAGAATTTCTCTCATTGTCAAGGAGGCGATTTTAAGCTTTTTTAACAACATAACCCCTTTTCTTTTTCATCATTCCTCTCAGATTAATTGGAAATTTTTCTCTAGATATATAGTAAACCCAACTAAATCATGGTCATTTCTAATTTTTGTTGTAAATGACTTTTGTCATAACTTAATTTTTGATTTTTTTAAAAAAATAATAAATAAATAAAAAATAATTTAAGAATTAGGTCAAGACAACACAAATTAAAAGTTCAAAAACTAATAAGGATGAAATTATAAATTTGAAAGTCAACTTGATCAAAAATTAAAAGAATTAATAAGTTTATGAACTTAATTAAACTTTTATTTATTTAATTAATGTCATCAAGGGTTTAATTGAAGAAATACCAAAGTTTAAGACTGATATAGGTTGAAATTGCAAGAAATTAAAGTCCAATGACCAAAGTGAATAGGAGGTAATACCATAGGGGGTTAATTGATTTTTATATGGGTAATTTTGAAAGAATTAAAAATTGACAAGCCAATTAAGAACTAAATTGATTAAATTGAAAACCAATGATTGTTTTATAAATAACACAAAAATCGAGGGGTTCAATTACAATTAATCCGGGGGCAATTTTTTTTTTTAAAGGAAATTTTCCATGAGTAAGGGTCCAATTGCTAAATGTCAGAACTTCAGAGGGGCAAATTGAAAATAACCATTTCAGTTGAAAAACGACACCGTTTCAAATAAAACTATTCACCATCATCTTCATTCACACCGGTTCAACTTGAAGGAGAAACTGTAGCAAATCAACGAATGCCTCTATCAGTCGATCGTTACCATTACTCCTGCAATAACAATCCTGAAGGATCGCTTCATTATCTGGAGGCAACCGCATGGCATTCTCTGGCTTTATAAAAGCCAGAGAAAGGCCACGAACCGAAGGGGGGAAAACCATAAAATAAGAACGATTAAACACAGTGACGAGGAAAGAGACCAACGAAGAAAAACCGAGGAAAAACAGAGACGAGCAAACAGATAGAAAACCAGAGAACGAACAGAGCAAACATAGGGACGAGGAAGAATACCCGAATGAACGAACAGAGGATACCAGGGGAAAACCAGAGGGCCAAAAAACCACACGAAAACAAAAAAAATAAAAACAACACAGAAAGAGACAGAACGGGCAAACACATGAGGACTAGACACAAACAAAAGAAAGGCAAAAAAAAAAGCAACAGATATAAGACCGAAACTAGTAAAGAGAGAGAGGACAGAGAGAACCAGAGAGAAAACGAAGAGACCAAGAACGAGGACAGAAAGACCAAGAAGAAAGACTAGAAGAAGAGAAGAAGAAACAAAGGAGAAAGTGCACCAAACAACCTCACGTCTTCATCTGCACCAAGGTAGCCTTTTGTTTTCCCCACTTTCTTTTATAGGCTTGTTTGGGAGTGTAGTTGCGGTTGCTTTTCAAAGTGTTTTTCATTCTGAAATGCATCAAAATGATGTTTTTGTATTTTTTAAAAATTATTTTTGAGATCAGCGCATCAAAATGATCTAAAATATACAAAAACAATTAATTTTTAGCAAACAAAAATTTGAATTTTTTGAAAACGCTGGTTGGCTCGCGTTTCCAAACGCTCTTTATATCTGCATTACATTGTGCGAAGGTAATTATAATTACCTTTGCACTATGCAACACTCATGCGTGAATTATTCACGCATGCATGTTACTTTGCCCAGAGTCACTAGCTTGTGGCAGTAAGTAGGCAAGGCCGGCTGGGTCGGTCTAATTATATAGGCTGAGCTAGCTCAGTTCAGAAAAAAATAAAAAACAATGGAGGTCGGCCTGAGTCTCGGGTCCAGCCAGCTAGGGTGTGTTTGACATTGTATTCTGATTAGTACTTAAAAGTGCATTCTCACTAAGGCTTTATATCATTATATTGCACTTAAAGTATCATTAAATTCCTTAACTTAAGTATGTTTTATAATAACAAGTCTGATAATATAAGATAGCTTTAATTTATGATAAATGCTCATTTTAAATGCAGGCCTATCACATAAATCAAAGGATTGATTGATGAGTTCAACTATTGAAATTGAGAAGACAGAGAGAGGGTTAGGCTTAGAAAAAAGATATTGGTTCATTCCAAACTAGAACACTGTTCAATCATTGGATCATATCTAGAGCTGTAGATTTTGGATTTCAATTTGGTTTATATGGATAGAAAGCTAAGCCATAGGTCTAAAACATTCATGGCAGTTCAAGACTCAATTCTGCTGTTTGGAAGTCCAAATCTTAGCAACAATGGAGAAGTCAGAATCTATCCTACAGCCCAGACACTATTTAGTGTTCAGCCCATATCTTGAGTTCTAGAAGTTCAAATGCACCGAATCGTTTTTTGTTGGAAAGTTGAGATAATTTTCCAGAACTTTCATGGGACAATCTATTCAAATTCTAACGTTAGCAATGATGTTTTGTTCAGACAAGAAGATAAGAATTGTTGCCAAGTCAAAATGTGGCCACCAACTTAATAATTAGTCATCAAATCAATAGTTTCAAATTTTAGCCTATAAAAAGAGGCATTTGCCATGCATTTAGGCATCTTGGTTTTCAAATTAAGATCATGTTCTTGCTCTCTCTCTTTATATTTTTATAATGCTTAAGTTTTGTTTATATTAATCTCTTGTTTATGCTTTTCATTTCCTTTCATTTACTTAGTTAACTTATATCTTATTTATGTTCTTATCTTGTTTATTTATATTTCTCTCTTTCATTATGTTTAGCTAAGTTTATTATGTCAAGGTGAAAAGGTTACACTAATGGTGTAAGAATAAGTATATTATAAACTCAACATGTTTGAAATACTGTGTGTGGTTTCCAGTTGAGTAATAAAAAGAGTTTATACTATACTTGTTTGAAATACCATTAGTGGATCCTCTAACCTTGACAATTATTTTATCCTTATTTAATCCTTATATCAATATCACATATCAAAGCTCTCTTCAATTTCTTTTCTGTTATTATCTATTTTTTTATTTGTATTTTATACAGTTAACTTCCCTGTGGTTCGACCCCAGTCTTACCGAATTATTTATTACTTCGACACTCTTATACTTAGAAGAAGACATCAACTCTTTGGCCGTGTTATATTCGGAAGCACTTTTAAAAAAATTTAAATTTTTTATTTTTTCTTCAAATTAATATTTTTTGATGTTTTTAGATCATTTTGATGTGCTAATGTCAAAAATAATTTTTAAAAAATAAAAAAAATATTATTTTGATGTGTTTTGGAATGAAAAACACTTTAAAAAGCAACCGTTACCACACTTCCAAACACACTTAAATTTGTATTAGGTCAAAAATGTGTTTGGCAAAACACATCTTTATATCAATCTCTTTTTAATTTTTAATTTTAAATAAGCTCTCTTGTGATATCAGAAAATTTCAAAAAATTTCATGGACCCTTTTGAATTTATTTATGAGTCCCTCACCTTTTTTTTCAATTATTTTACTGTATATATTTGATTTATGGATTTTTACTGTGAAATGCAAATCTGGTATACCATAATTTTTTTAGTATACAATTGAGTTTGGGTCAAGGCCCTCTTGCCATCTTTCTTCATAACTATGTCAATTCCCCTTTACATTGTAAGGTTAATGCTAAGGTTTCAAATGTTCTTGAAATCTTGGAAAAACATAATAAGATTATTTCTATTTTTTTATTTGTTTTATCCTAATTTTTTTCCTGCATTAACTATTACTTTTCAGTTTTGATGAGCTACTATTTAGGAACAAAACTGTTGATCTTTGGGTCATGTATTAATATTTTATGTATTTTAATGATAATAATTAAATAGAAATGGACTAATGATATACCTGGATGAGATTAAGTTTAAACATGTTTATGTGAAGATCACATCAACAAGCATGAGGTATTGAATGAAAAAAAAAATCAATCAACAAGCAAATGAAGACTTAGTTTTAAAGTGTTCATTTTAGTGCTTAAATCTAAATATTTTATATCATTCTTGATAGTACAAATTAAAATAAATGCACACACTTCACTTTGCATGCATTTAAAAAGGAATGATAAAATGGTTTAAAGAACCCATTAGGATTAAAACTGATAAATCTAGAATTCTACATGAACTGGTCGACCATTTGGTGATACCAATTTACATGTCGAACGTTTGTTTATACGTGATAAATACTTAGGAATTTGCAGGAACTGATCGACCAATTGACTTGACAAATTTGAACAATTATAAACGACTATTTTTTGTTAGAATTATATATATAAAATTTGAATATATATTATATACAAGTTATTTCAAGAGCAAAAACAACTTTAAATTATCAATCATAAACCATACTCATATTTGTGCATTAAAACCTTCATATTATTACATAAGAGTATAAATTCTCACACTCACTACACTTAAAACACCTTTATACACTCTAAGTGCTATTGAGTGAGTTATACAGATATAAGTGTTAATTGTATTATCTCCTCTTTCAAAAAGTGTTATTATATTTCAAACAATTATAATCCTTCAAGAATTTAAGTGAAAAATTCTTGATCATTGATGAGGTATATCACCAAGGTGAAAAATCTTGAAGAGGGTATTTCTTCAAGTGGTGAAAAGGGCTTGGTGATGATTTATCATGGACATTATAATATTTGGCTTGGACTAGTAAAGAATACAATATTCAAGACTGGTTTGGTGATTGAGGTGTAAATGTAGGCTTGTCTAACTACGTTAAAAATCGAGTTTGTAATTTATATTCCTATACTCTTTACTTTAAGCATTTTAATTATATTGTTGGTTAATTGTGTTTAATTGAGTTAATCCCAATATTTGTTATTATTAGTGGAACACCTAATTCACCCCCTTAGGTGCTATTGTTGCCTTAATCTTAAAACAATAAAAACTTCATTTAGAAAGGCATTGAGAAGGCTATTTTCTGACTTTAAGGTTTTCTTTAAAAAATATATATATATATATATTATTTTATTATTTCATAAATGATTTATTATTTTTATTATATTTTATAATTGTGATCTCTCTTGGTAGTTATAAAAGAAGAATTCTTAGTAAGTCGTTTTCTAAAACTGTTAAAGTCTCCCGACCTTAACCTCTATGACAAAAACCAAATGTTTTTACTACTGCGATCAATAATTCTAGAACTAATGGAGCACCCCAACCTATTTGTATTAACAATTATTAAGACACACCTTATATGCCTTCAAGATATGTTTTCTATTTCTACTAATATTCCCAACTTTTTTGACATTAATCGTAACATTTCGGTACTTATGGAGTCCAAATAGTCTTCCTAATTAAAGCCTAAGCAATTTAAAGACCGAGCAATTATTCTAGAGTTTGAGTTGATTACTGTAAAGCAATAAATTGAACAAGGGAAAAAGACATTGAGTGAGTTTTCACAATAGTTGACTAGCTTGCATGCAACAAGAAAGTTTATCTCTACTGCCTAATTAATTGAGAATTAAATCTCTACTCTGCAATTTGGTTTTGATGTTTACAAGAATCTTTTTTGAATTTGATTATATATGGTCTTAAATATTTTATATCTTGTAATCAATGGGTTTATGGTGGGTTCACATGATACATTATGTTAGAATATTGTAAAATATTGGAGAAAATGCTCCTACATTTTAGGATATTAATATTTTAATCTCTCTTTATTGGTTTCTCACATGAATGTTGTATACTTTTGAGATACTTTCCATTAATAGTTTTTTAATGTATCTCCCGATCTATATTTTCTAACAAATAAACATTTCCAAAGTAAGTTTGACTTATTCTAAAAAGTCTCTGCCAAGTTAGGGACCATTTTTTAAATTGCCTATTCTTTATTCTAGGGGAGAAATTACTTTCCTAACTAGATCCCCTAGATCCCATTGCATGAGTTCTTGTTTCTTCCCTTTTTTTTATTGTATGCCTTTTAAACTTGTAGCTTTTGTGCCTACAACTTGTTCAAGGCATAAATGTTTTTCTCTTCCAGATCCTTTCACTTTTGTATCATTGTATCTTGGTATTGAATTCCTGTTCATTGGTTTTGGTAAGCTATTTTTAAAGACTTAATATTCACTTCACAAGCTAATATTGCTTCATGGACAAATATTAAAGCGTGAGGTGTTCCTCATATTGCAGCCCTAAATGATGTTCTATAAGCTCAAAGTACATCCACCAACAATTCATGACACTTTTTAGGATTGTTAGTAATAATCTTCTATAAATTTAGTTTTAAAATCTTATTCGTCGACTCTACTTGTCCACTTAAGCATAATATGGGGCTGAATTAACTATAGCAATTTCAATATGTTAAGTGAATCATCCCATTTTTACCCCTATGAATACCGTGGCATTATCTACAATGATAAGCTTTGGAATTCCAAACCTTACCACAATATAATGTTTGATAAATTTTATCACCTCGACCTGGGTTACACCCTTTCACATAGGCATTGCAATCATCCTTAATTTTAGGCGAATAATATCCCCTTCTTTGTATTACATGTACCATTTTAGTCCCAGCTAGATAGGATCTACATATTCTAGAGTGCACTTTTCCTATAATGGTAAATAATACACGATGATCTAGTCTGATAGATTTGCAACTTGTTATCCTAAACATCCAGAATCAAACCAATCAATTCCTCTTGGATTCTTGTAGTTCAAAACATTATAATAGGTCCAATTGGTACCTCTAATGATTTCTTTAGTGATGCTCACTGATTTGTATCACAATATATATTAAGAAGTTAGTCATGTAATAAATTTTACAAACATTATCAGCATCACATTTCTAATTTCTTATTACACGAAGATATTAAATGTAACTTGAATTTATCAATAATATATATAAATACTTTTGTTCAAAACTTTCTTCCTTTATTTCCCTTTTAAACCACGAGGCTTGAATTTGTTAGTATTATGTTAAGGCAATCTATTTTTCTACTTTAAAATGTACATTTCAAATAACAACCCTCCTGAAAAATTTGCCTCGGTAAAATCTGATCTCTCTTATTGTTAAAAATAATAATAATTAATCACTCCTAAACTAGTTGTAGTTTTAATGTGAACCCGAAGGGTAGGAATCCTTGAATCCAAATGCAAGAAATAAGTAACTCAAGAAAGCTAAAACTAGATTACGATAAAGAACCTAACATAATGATTATTTGAATCAAGGCACCGATGTTATTGGATGAAAAAGACCCCAACCCTACGATTATAATGAATCATGAGTTTGAATTTTAAAGGAAAATGCCACAAAGATAGTTAATCTCTGATAAATCCAAGAACAGTTCATTAAAAAACCAAAAGTATAAGTAAAACCTAACACATACTAATAATTAGCAAAATTAAAGTTTGAACCGCCTAACCCTTAAAAGAGAGTATTTATAGTTAAATGATAATCAAACCATAATGGACTGGCATTAAAACCCAATTAAAAATAACCTAAAGTATGCAAAATAACCCAAATCCAAGTCTGAAACAAAAGACTAAAATTTATCAAAATCCAAAAAGAAAGGTAAAAACAAAAGGAATGAACCATCTCCCTGAGGCTGGAACTTAGATCTCTTATGGGCTGTAAATCTTTCTTTTCTCATATGCACTCAAACCCAATCAGTTGTGTCGTACATCGGTGGACGTCGCAACAGGGGTTAAAAATATATTGTGGATAATTGGAGTTGCCAACTATTAATTAGAGAAAACTAGAGATCTTAAAAATTAGCACCGGTTCTGGAGATTTAAGTAAGGGGTTAGTTACGCTTAAATGAAAAGAAGCGTCACTTTTACACCATCCTTTTTTAAAAAATTATTTATGGAAGGTTACCTTTATTACATGTTTTCTCCTAAATTTATTCTTTTTATTGCCATTAATTATCATAATGTTTTAGTTTATTATATTTTTTTATTTATTTATCTCTAATTAATGGAAAAAAATTGATATTGGTCCCAAAAAATAGGAGATGCGTTGTTTTGATTACACAAAAAAATTCGACATTTGATTCCTCAAAAAAGAAAACTTCCCTTAATAAAAAACCTTCTATATCTGTCCTAAACAAAAAGACTTTTCAAAAAAAAGAAAGAAACTATAGTTCTAAAAATAAAAACATTTATAAGTCAACACCAAGAGTTCTCAAATTTTATTTCTAAGACCCTGCTTACTTCGAGCATTGTCGAGGTAACTTGTAAACAAGCTTGCCAAAGATGTATTTATACTAGCAGAAAGCAAAAACAAATCATTTAACTTCCACTAAAGTCGAGCCCCACACATCTCATTAAAATTCAAATAATTTAAAAAACTTTTCTCTTAATTGTAGGAAATAATATCTTGTGAATCAATACGATATCTTAATCTATGCCTAAACTAAATTCAACAAAATTGAAACACGTAATTCCTCTCTTAACTCAATTCTCAATTAAAGCTACAATATTATTAGCTCCACTTATTTGGTATTTGGATCATCAGATTGTCTGAGGATTTGGAGATAAACAAGAAAAATACTGTAAAAATTGTAATAAATATTACACAGGAAGCAAAAAAGTTACCATTGGTGGCACAAAAGGTCTAGAATGAAAAATATACCTATCTTTAGTTTCACAGGGGTGTTAAAAAGAACCCGACTCTTCTGTAATATTTGTATTTATTATCAAAGTTTAATAATATAGATATTATATATGATAATGAGTTAAAAAATCTAAGAAATAAAATATCATAGGGCGGGTGGTGAGTCGAGATTTTTTACACCAGATTAACCCGACCCAACTCACATACTATATACTCTTATTTTTATATTTGGTAGTTTATGAATTGAATATTTATTTTTATTTTATTAAGAAATATTTTGTTTTAAAGTTCTTATTAATAATCTTATTATTAGATTTATTTAATATAAAAATTTTTTTTTGTCTCCTTGTTGGAGGGGATATAAGAAGCAATTAAAATTTAATGGTGGAGTAAGATATAAAAATTAAACATAACTTTGAGGCATCATGATATCTACAATCCATACTATAATCCATACTGTAGGTCTGCTTCCAAACATGGAACCATGGAAATTAACAAAATACTTTAAACTTATGAATATATATAATATTCATAAAAAATAATTTCATCTCATGAATATATTTAATCTTCATAAAAAATTTCACCCAACTTAATTATTATTATTCAACCCACTTGAATTTAAAAAATATATTAAAAAAATTAAATTTATATTTTATAAAATGTTAAAAATTAAATTAATATAATTATAAGCTAAAACACTACTTATCTATATCTATGAAAACCTTTAAATTTCATTTAAATAATGTTTGGTACTGGTATTGATTATATTTTAAAGTGTTTTTTAATTAGAAATATATTAAAATAATATTTTTTTATTAATTTTAAAATTATTTTATATATAAATACATTAAAATAATTTAAAAAATTAATTGTTTTCTTCAAAAATTAAACTTTTGACAAAGTTGCCAAACGTTACCTCCTCTCCCGTGCCAGTTGTTAGAGAACTGTCCGTGCACATGCAATAAATCCCTACAAAATCTTGCAAATGTCCTTGTATTGTGTTCTGTTTTGCTATTCCTATTCCTATCCCATTCCATTTCTCTCTCTGTGATCCTTGTGCCCATATTGCCCCCTCTCCTGCTCTCTCTTCCTGCCTTTTACCCTAAAAAGAGGCACACATTTCCCCCCTCACAAACCCCTGCTCGGAGTAGCAGTCTTTTCAGCCCCCAACATCGATAGATAGTGAGTGAGAGAGTGATAAGCAGATGGACACTTCATCTATATAGGTTTCGAATTTTTGTTCTTTTGTAAAACACCAGTCTTTGTTCTTCCATTCTTTGATCCAAAAATCACTTCTTTCTTCTAAAACACATCTAAAATCTATATAAACACGCAAGAATCTGCGTTGATTCCCCCCGTTTGCTGTTTAATGAACTTTAATGCTTAGATGCACACCTCAGAAAGATAAAAGAGTGAGTTTTTGGAGAGGTAGCATTAAATATGGCACCAAGTTTTGATTGTACAGTTTCAAGCCTTCTATGTGCTGAAGATAATAATAGTATTTTTGATGATAGCGATTGCTACGATGCTACCGTGGAGGAGTTTGAGGCCACGTGGCATGACGGGAATCATCAAATCCAGAATCAAAATAGTGGTTGGTGGCTGCCAATGCAGAGTGAAGAGTCTTTGGTTTTGATGGTTGAAAAGGAGTGTCAGCATTTGCCTAGTGGTGATTACTTGAAGAGACTGAGAAATGGGGACTTGGGCTTGGGGGCTAGAAAAGAGGCTGTTGATTGGATTGCAAAGGTGGGTTCTTTTCTCTTTCTTTTCATTTTCTCGCTGCAGTTTGATGTTATATTAGATGTTCTTAAATGGTGATTTTGCTTGATTGGTTTCTCGAATATATGAGATTTGGTTCTCTAAAAAGGGGTTTTGTTTTTCAGTGCGGGTGTATAGGACTTCTTTTCATTTTTTGGATTGGTATATTTTCCATTCACTGGGGATGGATTTGCATTTTCTATATATTTTGATTAATGTAAAGCCTTTTGTTCTAGTGTTGTGTGACCGCTCTTTGATATCGGTGTCGTACGTGACTTTGAGGTGTTTGATGAAATGGGTTGCGGTTTTGTTCCTTTTGCACATCCATCCACTCAATCTGAAGTGGGTTTGGTGGGTTCCCTTCTTTTTCTCTATATTTCCTCAAAGATTTTTTTGTGCATTTGTTTTTGTCTTCCCTTCCCTGTTAATTTCCTTTGATCAGCGTCGCACGAGTGCTGTTTATTGTTTATGAGGTGGTAGTTTCTTTTTTGTTACACGATTCCACAATTGAGCTTTTGTTGATGGTCAATACTAATGGCCTTGTTGCTCAACAGGTTCATGCCCACTTTGGTTTTGGACCAATTTGTGCGTATTTATCGGTAAACTACTTGGATAGGTTTCTGTCTGCCTATGAAGTACCTGTAAGTTGAAACCAACCAATGATGGCGTTATTGTTTGGTATCTCTCTTACAAGCTTTAACGTTTAATGGTTTACTGACCTAATTCCATTCTGGTCGCATTAAATTTACTCTTGCTGTATGTGATCTGCAGAAGGGTAACGCTTGGATGATGCAGTTATTGGGTGTGGCTTGTTTATCTCTTGCGGCCAAAATGGAGGAGACTGAAGTTCCACTCTCTCTAGATCTACAGGTCTTTAATCAGAATTTCTGTTTGTATCACCCATTAAGTTCATCTAATAAATTTAAGGATTCTGATATAATAGGTGGGTGAATCAAGATTTGTATTTGAAGCAAGAACTATACAAAGGATGGAGCTTCTTGTACTGAGCACATTGGATTGGAGGATGCATGCAATTACTCCTTTCTCCTTCATAGACTATTTCCTTGGCAAGATCAATAATGATCAAACCCCACCTAGGTCTTTAATCTTACAATCAATCCATCTCATACTGAGCACAATTAAAGGTCCATATCTCTCTCACTCATGCACACGTTGGCAATGTACTATCTACAATAATTTCTCCCCGAAGTTGAAACAGTTATGATGAAGATATTTGAGAGATGGTGTCTGATGTTTTTGGTGGGTGGGAATTTAATACAGGGATTTACTTCATGGAATTTAGGCCTTCTGAGATTGCAGCAGCAGTGTCAATAGCTGTTGTGGGGGAAACCAAAACGGTGGACGTTGAGCAAGCAATTTCTGTACTTGCTCAACCTGTACAAAAGGTAAAGATGGTGCCTTGTGGTCCAAAACCAGTAAAGGGACATAAATGATGACTCTTTTTTGGTTATATCATTTTGAATTTGATTACTTACCATGCGTAAATCAACTGAGACGTCCAATATATTATCCAGTGATTACGTTCTAATCGTTTTGTTATATATATATATATTTGCAGGAGAGAGTGCTCAAGTGTTTTCAACTGATTCATGATTTGTCATTGGTTGGTGAATCTGTCAAGGGCCCAAGTGCCTTACTCCTATCAGCGCCCCAAAGTCCCATTGGGGTATTGGATGCTGCTTGCTTGAGCTATAACAGTGATGTTGGGCCATGTGCAAATTCTTCACACAATACCCCGGATGCTAAGAGGAGGAAGCCAGCCAAACCTTGCGAAGTGTAGTTACAAA
>Ga0325410_1004843_pt1 | contig 14997 bp, 11 predicted proteins | sample PopdelMetagenome_16_FD_206182 | JGI IMG/M metagenome (GOLD analysis project Ga0325410, IMG submission 206182) | Populus deltoides microbial communities from Bellville, Georgia, United States - Xylem-PdIQD-R3 | ecosystem: Host-associated > Plants > Phyllosphere > Stem > Wood/Secondary xylem... | reverse complement strand
ACGTTAATAAAAAAAAACATTTTCCTTTCTTATATGGTTTACAAAATAAATAAAAAGAAAAAAGTTAGGTAGTTATAGTTAAAAAGAAAGAAGACATCTATACTTGTACTAAAATTAAGTCAGGATAGCAGTTAGAGAAAAGGGGATGGCAGAGGGGAGTTTTTTCCTATACTATTACAGTAAAAAATAAAAATCAAAATAAAAATTCTCAAATTAATTTTTATATTAAAATAATAATTGATACGTACATATGAACAACTAGGTGTGTTATTATTTTATACCACGCTTATCACTTACCACTAGTTTTGAAGTTAGTTTTTCATAATATATATAGATTCATCCCATTAATATATTTTTCTTCGTACTAATTGTTTCATAATCAGAGTTTTGGTATTTTTACGAGGCATTTTTTTCCCTCTCTTTTCTTGTTTTCATTAGTTTTTTTTTGTTTTTTTAATGCAATTGGATCTTTATAAAAATTGCATGTTAGAATTTTGTATGGGTTAATTATTTGAGAAAGAAATGGAAAAATGGAAATTGGTTGCATGTATTTTATATGCAAGTATCTGTGTTAATTTAGAATATTTTTTTTTTACTGTGTTAGCCAAGGAAAAAGCGGGGTGACAACCTGCCAAATGCATATAAAAAGCCGCCAATGCTAAACCATTTTCATTCCATTTTATCTATCTTCCTTCTTCATCAATCATACATTTTGTTACTAGCTACACTTTCCATAATCCAAACCCTGTTTCTCTTTTCAACCCTTTTTTTTCAGCTTCCTTCTTCAGTGAAAGGATTCTTCTTCTTTCTTTGGGTGGTTTAAGTTCAAGGAAACTATAACTTAAACCTCCTGCTCACTGAACAAGGCCCTAATCATTGCCAAACATTCTCTTCTTCTTTCTTTGGGTGGTTTAAGTTCAAGGAAACTATAACAAATTAAGGTCTTTTACCCTTCTTCTAATATTCCTCTCTGTAACAGTGCTTCTTATCTTTAGTTATTGTTTGTTGGCTACCTTGTTCTGCTTCTTCTGTTGATCTCGTTTTTTTGAAAAATGGAAACTTTATAGGGTACAGTTGAAGATGAACAAAGGAGTGGGAATGAAGAAAATGAAGTACGTGCTGGTTACTGGAGGAGTAGTGAGTGGACTTGGGAAAGGAGTGACAGCAAGTAGTATTGGTGTTCTTCTTAAGGCCTGTGGACTTCGTGTTACTTCTATCAAGATTGGTCTGCTCTGTTCTTCTGCACCTTCCTCCTTTCTATTTCATTTTCTTTCCAAGTTTACTGTTACTCCTAAAGATAAAATACAGCTACACCCTCTTGTGCTTCTCCTCTCCAACCAAATCTCATGTTCACTGCATAGAAATCCTACTCTCTTTTTTTCCTTCCTTTCTACCGATTGACTTCTGAAAATAAATCATTGACAAGTGTCTCCTCCTCCTCTGGACTTGTAATCAGGACTTCTACTTTTTGGAGGTTATAAAGTTAAAATATTTGGTAAAAAGACAAGTTTCCGTTTCATTTTCATTTCTTTGATTTCTAGAAATGGGCCTATATCGAGATTGGTTAAAACTCCAATGACAGTTTTCTTGTTCTTAAGTTTTGTTGCTTTGCACTTTTCTATGATCTTTTGATGTGGTCTTCTTGATTTCTTTTCCATTATTCATTAAAATAATCATAATGTCTCAATTAGGATAAGAAGGTGTCGCTGTTTTCTCTACTTCTTTAGGATACTTCAGATTGTTGTTCATGCTAATAATTTCTTGAATCTTTTTCCTTGTCAATTCAGATCCATACTTAAACACTGATGCCGGAACAATGTCACCCTTTGAGCATGGAGAAGTGTATGTCCTAGATGATGGTGGAGAGGTAGATAAGTTTCCTTCATATATTTTTCTATGTTCTCAAGAAGATTTTCTTGAGGGCGTTCTTTGAGAAAGCAAAATAGCAGCTTATGCATGCAGATAAATTTCTTGGACTCCACATCCTTGAGAGGAATTCCCTGTGATTCAAAAGATCGGCCTCCAAATGCCTTCGGAATTGGAGTCCATAGCAGTAAAATATATGGAATCTGTTTAAAATTACTCTTGGATGATTCTCATGCCCTTCTCTCTGTTTCTGGTTACCAAATACGATCATGCTAGATCATACCCATTAAACCTGTGGACTGATACATTTCTTACTCTTTATGAGTGAAAACAGAAAAAGACGAAATCAGACTGTTTACTTTTATGATAGATAGGAAATTGATCTAGACCGAAAGAAATGACTTGCTTATCTTGCTGTAAAGGTGGACCTGGACCTTGGAAATTATGAGAGGTTTCTAGATATCAAGTTGACACGCGATAATAATATCACTACCGGAAAGATTTACCAGGCAAGTGGTTTAAATTTCATGTTTCTATGTGTGTTACACATTTTTTAGCTGGAAAAAAACAAAGATCATTAGAAGTAGCTGACACCTTGTTACTGAAGCTAGTTATCCCTTTTTCCTGTTGAATTGCAGGCTGTTATTGACAAAGAAAGAAGGGGAGATTATCTGGGAAAAACTGTGCAGGTTTTTCTCTAGCTGAATTTATCTGTTACATTGTCCTCTAGCTTACCATAAACTTTCCATGTATAGTTCATCTTCTTTATGTATTTTTGCAAACTGCAGGTTGTCCCTCACATCACAGATGCCATTCAAGAGTGGATTGAACGCGTGGCATTGATACCAGTTGACGGACTGCCTGGTCCCGCTGACGTTTGTGTCATTGAATTGGGTGGAACTATAGGTAAATTAACAATATCTTTCTTGATGAATGGGTCATGAGCTGTTCTCCATTTTTTTCTGTGTCACTAGAAACTTTCCTGTGTGCAGGAGATATTGAGTCCATGCCATTTACTGAGGCTCTAGGACAGTTTTCATACCGAGTGGGTAAGACCACTACCTACGAAACTTTACATGATGCAGTTTAAGACTCTGCTTGCCTTTGCATCTTCTAACCAGTCGACTTCTTCTAATTGATGCTCGTTTCACAGGCGCTGGCAACTTCTGCTTGATTCATGTCAGCCTTGTGCCTGTTATAAGTGCTGTTGGTGAACAGGTAAGCTGCTTAGAATATTGTCTCTGTATATATTGAGTGGATATAAGATGATTGTCTGTGGATCTTTTCAGTCCATATGAACAAATTATAAAAGACAGTGTATTTACTCTTTTCAGAAAACAAAACCAACTCAGCACAGTGTTCGGGGGCTGAGAAGCTTAGGTTTGACACCAAATATCTTAGCTTGTCGCAGCACATCGGTAAATCTCTCGGTCTTTCACACACTAACACATGCGAGCTTGTAGTGATTGTGAGTTCTGCGAACTTCAGATTATGGACTTGAATCTCTTTTACAGGCACTTGAAGAGAACGTAAAGCAGAAACTCTCTCAATTTTGCCATGTCCCAGTAAGTTGATTACAAGGATAAACCTTTCCATGCATGTTACTAGAATATTTTCTTGTCTACTTTGCAAGATTATTGAGACCCCGAGTTTTCCAGGCAGAAAATATCATCACTCTCTATGATGTTCCCAACATCTGGCACCTTCCTTCGCTTTTAAGAGTGAGTACACTTGTAGTCCTTTTGACCTTCATTCCATTGCTTAGCTTCTAATTCTTAAACTATGGTGTGTTTCTTCTCAATTAGGATCAGAAGGCTCACGAAGGAATTTTGGGAGCGCTGAACCTTCCTGGGTTTGTCAAGTGATCCCACTTATCATTGTTTCCCCCCTCTATAATGCATTGCTTGATATCTTCCATTTGCTGATATCCTTGAATTATTGTCTTGAAATTTACAGCGTTGCCAGGGAGCCTAATTTAAAGGAATGGACCTCTAGGGCTGAATTCTGCGACATGTTACTTGAACCAGTGGGTCTTAGCAAATTTCAATTCACATATTTAGCAATTTCTACCTGAGCTTTATGTACTAAGTTGTGAATTGCAGGTTCGAATTGCCGTTGTTGGGAAGTATACAGGGCTTTCAGATTCCTACCTTTCTTTGCTAAAGGTTCGCTTATATCTATCGTTTCCTTTTTAAAGCTTAGAATTACCGTCTCTGTGGGAAGTTTCTCGTGGTCATGCGATGAAGTCTTTTGTGTTTATCCCTGAGGTTGCTGCTGCTCTGCCATACTTTGAATAATAGATGTCAGACTTTGAACCAGACAGCCTGTATCTAACCACTCAACTACCTTTCGTAAAACACTGAATTTGTTATAGACGCACTGCATGTCTTTAGATTTCTGCTGTCCTCCTTCTGCTGTTATTTGGTGAATTAGTTTTACAATATTTCTTTCTTCATGCACGCAAACTTCAGTTGAAGTGCGTCAAAGGGAGTCCTAGAAATGTGAGACATATTCTGCAACAATGTTAGCTCTATCTGTCATGAAGCTTTTCGTCATTCATAATTTCACAATCGTCAAAACTTGTAATTGTCGATTTGTGCCACTTGAAATGTTATGCGAATGAAACATGCATTTATACCCATAATAAAGATAATATTATGGTGTTTTCCTAGTGATAAAAGTTATTTTACTGCTGGCAGGCTCTTTTGCATGCATCTGTTTCTCTCCGCAAGAAACTTGTTGTGGATTGGGTTCCAGCTAGCGATATTGAGGATGAAACTGCAAGAGAGGTTAGTGATTCGGAGTACTGATATCGTATAGACTAATCTTTATGCCTTGTTTCACTTCTTGACTTGAATGCTCCGCGTGCAGAATCCTGATGCATATAAGGCTGCATGGAAGTTGTTAAAGGTTTGTATTGCTAATGGTCAGACGCTTGAAGCTAATTTTCATTTTTAATACTAGAAACATATAAGCCCTCAAAGTTCTGCTTACTTTCTTTCGTAGCCGTCTGACTAGCCTATGTCTGCAGGGTGCAGATGGTGTTCTTGTCCCAGGAGGGTTTGGTGACAGAGGTGTGGAAGGGAAAATTCTTGCAGCCAAGTATGCGCGAGAGAACAGAATTCCATTCCTTGGAATCTGTCTGGGAATGCAAATCGCAGTCATTGAGTTTGCACGATCTATCCTTGGCCTGCAAGATGCTAACAGCACGGAATTTGATCCTGACACCAAGAGTCCCTGCGTTGTATTCATGCCCGAGGTTTTATATTGTCCCCTCAATTTTGAACTACATAGCCAACTGGTCGTCGGCGTTTTCCAGTTTAGTCTGACATTTTTCCTCATCAACAGGGCTCAAAAACCCACCTGGGAGGCACCATGCGTCTTGGGTCAAGGAGGACATATTTCCAAGTCATGGACTCCAAATCAGCGAAATTGTAAGTAATTGAGTGGCTTGAAAACAGATATTGATATGGCGGTGCCTATATTCATGTAAATGATAAATTTTGATGATGTAGAAGTCTGTTTTTCATATTACCAGACTGAATTTTGCGAGAAGAAACTTGTGCTTACAACATAGTTAGTTATCATAAACCAACCTGCAATATGTATGCAACAAGTAGATCAATACTGTTTACTTGTGAATATCCGAGATTGGCTAAACCTTGAATTCTGGATTCTGTCAGGTACGGTAATAGAGTTTTTGTTGATGAGAGACATCGTCATAGATACGAGGTATGGGGCGTCAAGAACTCAAGATGCATATCTTTTCCATGTAAGTAGATAGTTACTCGAGAAATGATAAAAAAGTCTTATTTGTGCAGGTGAATCCTGATATGGTATCATCCCTGGAAGATGCTGGGCTCTTATTCACCGGCAAGGATGAAACTCGCAAACGCATGGAGGTATGCGGTTCTAGACTTGCATTCTGTTCTCCATTTTTCAAATTGCTTTAGGATCAATAGTTCCCTACAGTTATTCTAAGTTAAATTTGGCTCATTGACAGATAGTTGAGCTGCCTAATCATCCTTACTATATTGGTACTCAATTCCACCCTGAATTCAAGTCAAGACCAGGGAAACCTTCTGCACTATTCTTAGGTTCATCTCTCACTCTTCTCCATATTGCAAGTCTAATATTTTTTTCTCATCTTGAACCAAAAACTACTCTTTTTTTTTTAATGTCTTGACATTGACATTTGATAATCAACCTTTCGAATTGAAGGCCTGATAGCAGCAGCATGTGGCCAGCTAGATCCTCTCCTACACGCTCACAAGTTTCCCAATGGAATGGCCAAAAAAATAAGCCTCTACCAGAATGGAAATGCAACCAAGTTTGCAAAAATACCGGCAGACGGTATATACAGCAATTGCAATGGTGTGCATGCCTAAACTCCGGTCCTGCCCTTTATTAGAGGATCTAATTTTTTTCTGGAGTGATACTTGTTCCCATGATGCTCTAGTAGTATCTTAGGATTTGCTTTGTACAGTAAGTTGAGTATTTGGTAGGAGTTAGCTTTGAGAGGAATGGCAGATAAAACAGAGCTTGATCCTGGTCTTTTAAACAGGAAAGCCTGTTGTAATTTACAGTTGTACCATACTTTATAAGCCTTCTGGTTAAGATGGTGTTTTAACTGCAATGAATATCTCTCTAGTTTGCCTAGATTTCTGCTGAAAACACACCATTGTCGGTAGAAGCATCCCGGCTTTGTTGCGTTCTCTATAATTCAGGTCTCCGCTAGACTAAGTTTAAACAGCCTCCTGGAAATGCAATGTGTTGCCACTTTCCAGTGAAGGAGAGATCCCAGGATGCTGGTTTTAACCTTGTGCAGACTGAATAGGCTCTGGAAAATTCATAAAGGTGCTCTGTTCCAGACTGGTTATCCCTCCTTCCTTCAAAACCAGTCAGGAAATAGAGCACGGGTTAAGCTTAGGGTTTTAATCTGAGAGAAGCATGCAGACCAGGATGCATGGACAATGGAAGGAGTAAATGGACACCGTCCCTACTCTCTTTCCAAGGATGGACAAGTTCGGCAATGTTTTGATCGTGTATAAACGGTGGGAAATATCCTGAAACCAAAATGGACTACAATGGTAATGTTCTTTTGAGAATTATGAATACGCACATACTAGAATATTTCAGTTACACATGCTATAGCAATCAACACAGACGAACAGTAGGAGAAAAAAACTAATGACAAACCTTTAAGTACATTAGGGCAGGGAGATACAGATACAAAGAAGAATATTTGAAGGCAAATCAAACTGATACGCTGAAAGAATTGTTCTGCAAAAAGAAATCATAAAATAAGATATGCCCTTCTATTGAATATCCATGGATTGCTAAGAAGTTTTCTCCCCTGTGGATAAGGACTTGTTATTCAAAGAAAACGTAAAGTTGAAAAGGGAAAGAGCTTAGTACCATCACTGAAACTGCGATACACAATGGCAACAAAGAACAACCATTTCGGAAATCTATTGGCAACTAGTGTTTGATATAAAAGATAATGGGCACAATATCTCCTCAAGAAACACGATGACACTACATCTCCTGACTGCAAGAGAATAGTTGATTGAGGAGAAGTACAAGATGAAAGGAAGGAAAAAATGCAAAAAATTGTGAAAAATATCATGGTACACTCGTGGTTAGCTTAAGATCTTTCATTTGAATGGCTGATTGAGAGGTATTCAAATCTGACTCTATAGTTTCTCAACAAACTGGTTTGGCTGCAATATAACCCTGCTAAGAAGAATATCTCCATCATGGAAGAGGGCTGCAAGGCCTCCATTTGCTAACAGCTGCACTCAAATGGTCTGGGACCATAGCAGACCATGAGGTCAAATCAGGCAAGGGTCCCGTCAATGCAAGATAATTTGCACCTTCACTCTCTGGAACTCTCTTCCAGCTTAGCTGAGCAATCAAATTTCAATCAGACTGTAAGCTTATTGTTGTCTTTAAGAACACTAACTTGGCAAATGCCAGTTCATATACAAACTTTGGGGCTGTTAGGCAAGCATTTAAGCACACCTAATAATTGATTCCACGTCTTGTTTAATTACTGAACAAGGAATCTTAATGACGTATCCTTCAGCAATTTATGTGGGAAATTCAGCTTGAAAGCAGTTTCTTGCTAGTCCAATTTTCAAGTCTAAATTAAATAATGCTCTTTAACTGTTTCAAAGGCAAAACAATGACATCACACATAGTTCAAACAGCCTGGTTTTTGCAATGTTTGGACTTTGGAGTACAGATGAGTACTTTTTTTTTTTAATGTTCAAAGCATAGAAAAATACAGCTCTCCACTAGTAGAAGCTTGAATCTGGAAAACCAAAAAATAGTTCAAACAGGTTTCAATATGTTGACCGGTTTTCAACCATTTAAAAAAATCAGGCATGTGTAGGAGGGTTTAATTTTACTGAAGGATAAATTATATACACAACCTTGAGATATATGTAACTACACTCACTAGTTTTGTTTTTGAAGTCCCAACCATTTATACTCCCTACATTTCAATGTAGGAAAGCAACCCTCACTCCCATAACCACCACCAAAACAAAATGTAAAACAAAATGAAGAATTCCTGGTTGTCTTCAGTTAAAATATGATGAATCAGAAAAAATGTAATTGTATCAAATGTTAGTAAAGTAAATGCCATACTTGTCCAGGAAATGCTTCACACAAAACCTTGATGGTTGGATTTTCAACCCAAGCATTATCAACTGATTTAGTACTGATTCTTTCATTTATAGCATCTGATTCTTCAATGCCTCCACAGTTCACCATAAGGCGACCATTAGGTATCAATCTACCCTTCAGTTCCAACCAAGTTGCTACCTGTCAAACACAATTACCGAGTTTAGATATGTAAAACTGTTATACATAAGCACTAACAAAGGAGAAAAAAATAATGGCAAGATCAAGGGATATATAGATTTATGTTTCTAAAGAAAACTCACATATGAATTATAGAATCCATAGTACCATACCCCAACTTAAGGAGGGTTACACCCTCTAACTTGCACTCAGTGATAACATGTAAATGCATATTAATAGACTAGAGATCTTTGCTTGTGAAAAAACCAATATTTGTAACCACCAGCCACCAGACCATGAAGCCCTGGAATTATGCTTTTGGAAGTTCTTTCACGTTATGGCAGAAACACTTCAAGCTGAGGTTAGCATCCTTTTAAGATATGGAAACTTATAACAATTTAACCTTCATATTTCTAGATAGATAAGAGATGCACAACCAAAACGCAATGGACCAACAGAACATGGGTGCTCTCTGCTACCTCATGGCCAGCGCTTCCAACTTTCAGTCAAACATACATCTATCATCCACCAGTGCAAAAGGTTCTGGCCACTGCCCTTTAATTTTTCTAGCAGTCCCCTAAATGGTTCTCAAATAAAGTTGTTTTTTAAAATTCTTGGGCATGATTCCTGTTCTGGAGTGATTATAAAGGACTCCTGTGGTACTTGTCCTTAAGAAGTTAAACATGCAATTGGAGAAAAATTCAATGATCTTTTGATTCTTGCTTAAAGCAACAAATTTTATGCCCTGGAAAGGAGGAAGCAAGTGCTAGCAATTAACATATGGTCAAGCCTGTGATTGATACTGAAAAAACTTAGACATTAACTAGTTGACGTCCGCCGTACAAATCCTATTAAAAACTCACACTCCATGGGCTTCCTCTTGTCTCTTGCAGTGTCATAAACTCATACCATAAACATGCATATGTTCTTCAAAGATATAGGGGGGGGGGGATTTATTCTAGCTTCCTTCGTTTATATGTATATAAAAAATCCTGCTTACAAGTGTTTTTATAGCTTCTTACAACTAACCAAATTTAAGGCTGTAGAGACTAGAGTGCTTCACATTAAATTATCATAAATTGTTGTGCTTATATGAGACAATGACTTCATTAAGAGTGATAATTTGACAGGCAACTAAACTTAAAGAATCAGGTACCAAGCTGCAAAACTAGCCACTGATAGTATAAGAAACAAAAACGTTTGGAACATACCTCTTGTAACTGTGGCAAAACCTTCCCCCCATAGAACAGGTCAATGACAATGCCTGAAAAAATATTGATACCATATATTAGTGAAAAGAGGAAGAAACCAAAAGCTTGAACAAAGCAAACAATACAAATTTACAGAACAAAAGTGAATTAATGGCAAAGACTAACTAAGATACAAGTGGATGTGGATCTAATAAAAAGAAATGCTACAGATCAAGCTTTAGCTGAAAGGAATGTTATTCGGGCATGAACAGTCAAGCAGGACTTGTGTTTCCCCACCTAAATATATCATAACAGGGTGTTTTCTTCAAGTTTGCTACAGCAACCATACCTCAATACCTGCCTCCACTTCCCAAAACCTACCCATGATTACCCCAAGGGGGCTTGCTTGCAAGAAAGAATACTTAATCATACTAATGACCAAACATCCATACAGTAAAATCAGAAAATGAGCAAATCCTGCATGCGTGCTCTAAACCAAAATAGACAGGTCATTATCCTCCTCACCAGCATATTTTCTACCATCATCTTCCAAGGAACATAGGGCATCACCAACAACAACATGAAGCATGCCACCAGCTTGAGTTTGCTTCTCAAGATCCGATAGCCCAAAATAATCTCTTGCTTTATTGATCAACTAATGCAAAAAGATCCATTTCAGTAAGGAGGCAATCAATATTAAATGGAAAAGGACCAAAGAGTTTTGCTACTGCAAACATCATTGCACAAACAATAAACAAATTCCCAATTAGCCTCATTTTTTTCTCAGAAAATAATCTGCAGGAAATTAAGCCAAGGCAGTTAGAAAGGGTTGGCTGAAAATATTTTCTATTGACAGCAGAAATCCACCAAAAATTTAAAAACAGAAAATTTCCTTAGTCCATAATTTGACAATAACCAAGTCTATTGTTAGAAGGTTTTTGGTGCGAGTCATTATTTGCAGCACTTCAGATTAGTCCATGAATTTACTTTGATTTTTTTTCCTGAATAACATGCAAGAACTAAGAAGATAACTAAGGTTTCTCATTGAGAACATAGGCGTCTGTGTCAATACAAGCAACTAGGGAATCCACTGACATTGACTTAGCCCTAAATCTCAAAGCTGAATCATAAGCAGCTTCCTGTATTCTATAACTATATTTGGCGCAGTAAAAATCTCCATGAGAACAAGGTGAACATTAGTCCAACAATAAAAGAAAAATGTTTGAAGGGGCTATGTTTAAAAAGGTAAAAAAGGCAAATTGGGATGGAAAAGAAAATAGGGCACTCAAATTTAAACGATTCTATCATTGTCCTTACAATTTCATCTATTTCCCAACCTTCAAGCTGCAATGAAGGCCACACATCAAGCATCAAATGCGCAGCTGTACCACCACCCTGGACAATGAGAAAAGTTCACTGTACATGCGAACTCATTGATTTGATAAATATAATCATAGGTTCAAGAAGATAAACACGCTAAAGGGAGATGAAAATAACTACCAGGCCAAATATTGCAACGGGACCTTGTGGAATAATAGCTGGCAAACTAGCAAATTCATCCTGCATAACGAATGGAGCTGATTAATTAGGTAAAAATTAAAACTGATGTATATTTTATTTTTCACAGTTCAAAATTCAAAATGGACAGACAAAGACATGAATTGCTGCTTTGATTAAATAACAAAAACTAGAAAGGAAGGAAGCTTAACATAGCATACATACCCAATATGAACGAGTCCATTTCTGACCATCCTTGTAAAGAAGGCTATGAACATTATCTGTATAATCAATCATCATACGTTAAAGAACAAGAAAAGCACCCCCTCCCCAAAAAAAGAAAAAAGAAAAGAAAGGTGGATGAGGAGGAAATTACGAGTGGAGTCGAGGAGCAGCATCCTGGTTTTAGGAGTGTCAACGATTAGAATGTCATTGTACTGACTTTTCACTGCTGTCAATACCTTATACTCTTCTTCCTGCTCTTCTTTATTAGAATCAGAAGAAGAACCCTGGACCTGAAGATTAGTAGTGGTATGAGCATTTGGTTTTTGTGTAAGACGGGAACAAGTTAATGAGAAAGGAATATGAAACGACAACGCATTTGTAGTTCTAGAGGTACAACACCGCCGAAGTGTCTGAGAGTAACTGATTCTTGTTGGGGTTGACGATGGTGACCATGTTAGCAAGGGATTTGTTGCAGAAAACAACGATATCATTTTTACTAGTACCAGTACTAGTTTTTTCGAAGAATGCCCATCTTTCTTGCGTTTCGTGATAAGATTTTTTTTTATCATGATTTCTTAACACAAACAAACCTTTGCTTTTAGTCCCTCTACTTTTTTTCTTCCGATTCTCCAATCCCTCGTCTTTTTTTTTTTTTCTCTCAACTTTCTTTTCCATTTCCGAGCCCCTGAGTTAAAGGATAAGAAAACCGTAAAAAAATGGATATCGATGTCTATGGCAGTTGATTGTGTTGCCGTCTCTCCAAATCAGATAGTGTAAATTTAAGTCATGAAAGAAGAAAGACGAGAGGTATACCTCCCTTCCTTCCTCGGATGTCTTTCTGTCCATCGAAACAGCCGACTTCTCTCTCTGTCAAACCTCATCCCTCCCTACCTTTCTTCTCGAGGATGTTTGGTTTTCCAAGGAAAAAAAATTATCCCAAGCATGTAGCCATCCTAGCCAAGTTCATTAAAAATTATCCCAAGCATGTAGCCATCCTCGCCAAGTTCATTCAGCTCGGAGAAATTTATCACCAAAACATGAGAACACTTGCAGAAATTTGTAACTGCTTCAAGATATGCTAACAAGGTACATTTATGCCAATAAAAGCCTATAGTTTAATGGACAGTGCATTTTGATCTTAAGTTGGCGTATCGCTTTGAAAGCAAGGGAATTTTTTTTTATCAAGAACCATAACTATACTCACCATCCATTTCATCTTTCTATTTAGTTCGCGTCTTATCAAAAGCCCATTGTTGCAATCGATTCCTGTTCATTGAATTGGTTAAAGATCCAAGGACAATAGCATCCGCTTGAATTTGAGAAGACAGACAACCAAGGAATGGGTCTTCGATCAATAGAATACAAAAAATCTACACCAACATTCTTCTCAGGCACCTGCAAGATATTTAAGTGAATTTCCATCACTTGATTATCAAGGAATTGGTAGTTTAAATAAGTTCATGTTCTGATAAATAATCCAAATATTAAAACTATAAATTTTCTCTGTACAAATTTCAACTGACCACAGTTATGCAGAGACAGTTCCCGGGAAAATATTAATTTATACGCGTGAAAGTTAAATAAAATAAATGTTTTATGCTTATGCCCCATGTAATGCTGGGAAAAGGAAGTTGATTTTCAGATTTCCGCGTTCAGAAATCTGAAAGCTTGCTTATCTCCGCAGGATTCCCATTGCCTGTATACATTTTTTAGAGTGGCTTCTGCAATCTCTGCAGCTTTACCGGCACCTTCCTCCAACACTATCCAGAAAAAAGCTGCATATGAATAGCAGTAGTACTCTCGAGGAGGGGGCAGGGGCAGGGACAGAGAAGAACAGTATATGTAAATATTCTCTTCTTACCAATTTAAAAGTACAACTCTCATTAGTGCGAAGTCATATTCATTTTTTCTTCTTGCCAGGATTTGCAACATAACTTTAGATCTACTATCCGTGATTAAATAAATACAAGACACCTCAGAATAAAATACGGAAAGGCAGAGAAATGACTTCTTCATACTCTCTTTTCTCTAAAGCACATCAGGGCAATGACTTCACTGATATGTGTAGGCAAACTTTGGCAGTTCAGACCAAAATCCAAGTGAAAAAGGGAAAGCAACAGATTTCCATGAAACTCCAATCAGTGGCCACATGCTACAAACAAGTTGCGCTGGTACTGGCAAACATTTACAATTACACAACAATAATCTCTGGTTTCTAAGACGATCTATGTAACTATGCATAACATCTTTTTTTACTGTTCCTGACCCTACTGAAAGAGAGAAAGGCGTATATACAGGTAGAAACCTGAATGGGATGTAGATGTTCACTCGAGGCATCTGTTAGGAGAGGTTTGAACAAGCCCGAATTCAAACCCTGGCATTCCTTTGCTGCATCCTACAATAAGTGTTCAACAGACATGGTTAGAGTGGAACGTCATAAGCCCTCACAAATGACCATAAGTGTAAGATCAATCATTTCCTCAAAACACAGTTGCCAACAGTCTTCTATCCCAAGATTAAAGAAAGATTTAAACATAAAATACACCGTCAAAGAATTACAAATAGGCATAAAGCAAGGCAACCTGTCAAAGCAAACATGTGAATTACAATACTTCTTTTGTCTTGCCTGAAACGAGCTGATATACAGAGAGAAGATTGCTGCATTCAGGCCTTTCAGGATTATCAAATTCAAGGCTGCATCAATTGCGAAAGGAAAAACACAAGATGACAGAGACCTTAAGATACTATACACACTAGAAAATATTCTCGGATCAAAAGATATGGAAACGAGGGAGAAAACTGTCATGATTTTCTAGATGGATCGAGAATTAACCCTGGAAATGAATGTTTTGCAACGATTGATCTTGTTTGCAATCACCTCCAAGACAAAAAGAAAAGTCGAGTAATTGTCACTTTTTTCCAATGAGAGTTGCAAAATTTACAAGCATAAATTAACAGAACCGTAATCAAAATAAGGTCCATCATACATCAAGATTTCATGGCAAAGAAAAGTTCATGGAAAGCCAGTTTTAAAAGTCGACTCTTAGAGAGAGGAGCAAAATCATTGAGAATTTTATATTTCTCCCACACTTTCAAGATTTAATGATAACGCAAAGTTTATGAAAGCCAAACCCTGCTACTTAGTTGCTGAATTTAGCAGGACCAAGATGCTAAAATTCTGCAATTCCACACCAACGAAAAATCACAACCGGCACTTCAGCTCTCAATGAGAATATGATCGTACCACCTTATAGCGTTTACAGTAACAATCATCCATTATATTTAATTACATGCTGTGACAATTACTTTGTTTTCACCACTTCAAAAACACCACCCTTACCATTGTTGCTACCTTCTAAGCTAAACACGGGCTAATTATCTGCAGAGCAGTATAATATTGTGTTTTTTT
>Ga0325410_1004840_pt1 | contig 15000 bp, 7 predicted proteins | sample PopdelMetagenome_16_FD_206182 | JGI IMG/M metagenome (GOLD analysis project Ga0325410, IMG submission 206182) | Populus deltoides microbial communities from Bellville, Georgia, United States - Xylem-PdIQD-R3 | ecosystem: Host-associated > Plants > Phyllosphere > Stem > Wood/Secondary xylem... | reverse complement strand
TTTATGTGTAAAAAACATGTGATGAGCGCCAACAAATTTAAGCTGTGAATTCTTGAAGCTGACGGAAGTAACAACAAATTTAAGGTATTTTAAATAAAATAGAAAATATATAAAATAGTAACTTTATAGCTCCGAAAATTTACCCTTTAAAAAAATCTATAAAAAATTTAATAAAATATTAGCATGATTTAATAGAAAATTACATCCAATATTATTTATTATTATAGATTACATATTTGACCAAAATCTAATACATCAATCTTAAATTAAAGATTTAAACTTAGATAAATTTGACTAAATATGTGGTTGGCCGCATTAATAAATACATTTTTAAAATGTATTTGACATTACAATTAAAATGTTATTTGTTAAAAATTTATTTTTTATTTAAAATTATATTTTTAAATTATTTTGATACATTAATATTAAAAATAAATTTTAAAAAATAATTATTACGAAAACATGAAATAATTGTTATGTCGATTTAAAGGGCTGGAATTAACAAAAACTAAATATCTGAGGACCATATGATGTAATTACTAATTTACCCGTTGAGCAATTTGCCATGTTTATGTGTTCGACTTTTCATGCCTGTTTTCTTGCAAAGAGAAGGGGCACCTTGTCCTGTCCATGAGCCAAAATGACTAGCCAACTGCTGGAACCCATTGCTTGCCCACCATCACCACTTAACCATGTCCCCAACGTTCCTCACAACCTCACTGCCCTTTCCTTTCAGAAACTGAAACAAGCCCATCAACCGGTTAACATTTCTCAGCAAAAAAACCAGTCCAATTTCTCTCTACTAGACAATAAGCCATTAAATACAAGCAAGTATGCTTCAGTTCTTGATTCTTGTAAATGCCCAAAACTGGGAAAACAGGTTCATGCTCACACAATCAAAACTGGGTTCGATGCTGATGGATTTGTAGATACCAAGTTGCTTCAAATGTATGCAAGGTGTGGTTTGTTAAAAGATGCAGACTTTTTGTTTGAAACGATGCCAATGAGAAACTTGCATTCATGGAAAGCAATTCTTAGTGTGTATTTGGATCGTGGGCTGTTTGAGGAAGCGTTTTTACTCTTTCAAGTATTGCAATTTGACGGTGTTGAATTGGATTTCTTTGTGTTTCCTTTAGTGTTTAAGGTTTGTAGTGGCCTTGGTAGTGTAGAACTAGGGAGGCAGTTACATGGGTTGGTGATAAAGTTTCGGTTTTGTTTGAATATTTATGTGAGTAATGCTTTGATAGATATGTATGGTAAATGTGGAAGCTTGGATAATGCTAAGAAAGTTTTAGTAAAGATGCCTGAAAGAGATAGTGTAACATGGAATTCTGTTATAACAGCTTGTGCTGCTAATGGGATGGTTTATGAGGCATTGGAGTTTTTGGAGAAAATGATGTCTTTAGATTATTCTATGCCAAATGTTGTTTCTTGGAGTGCAGTTATAGGAGGGTTTGCCCAGAATGGTTATGATGAGGAAGCCATAGAGATGCTATTTAGAATGCAAGTAGAAGGGCTTGTACCGAATGCTCAAACCTTGGCGGGTGTTCTTCCAGCATGTGCTAGATTACAAAGGCTTGACCTTGGAAAGCAACTCCATGGTTATATCACGAGACATGATTTTATCTCTAACCCTGTTGTGGTGAATGCATTAGTTGATGTGTACAGGAGGTGTGGTGATATGGGAAGTGCGGCTAAGATCTTTTTAAAATTCTCAGTGAAAAATGTACTATCTTGTAATACAATGATTGTTGGGTATTGCGAAAGCGGTCCTGTCTCCAAGGCCAAGGAGCTCTTTGATTGCATGGATGTTTTAGGAATAGAAAGGGATTTAATTTCATGGAACTCGATTATTTCAGGTTACGTTAGAAACTTCATGTTTGATGAAGCTTTCAGCATGTTTCAGAATATGCTAATGGAAGAAGGGATTGAGCCAGATTCTTTTACTTTAGGGAGTGTTTTGACTGCTTGTGCTGATACAATTTCTTTGGGGCAAGGGAAGGAGATACATGCCCAAGCCATTGTCAAGGGCTTGCAATCGGATACCTTTGTTGGTGGGGCTCTGGTGGAAATGTACTCTAAATGCCAGGACCTAACGGCTGCCCAGATGGCTTTTGATGAGGTGATAGAGAAGGATGTGCCAACATGGAATGCTCTGATCTCAGGCTATGCTCGCAGTAACCAGATTGAAAGAATTCAATATCTTCTTGAGAAGATGAAACGAGATGGTTATCATCCAAACATTTATACATGGAACAGCATTCTTGCAGGTCTTGTGGAAAACAGACAGTTAGATTTAACAATGCAGTTGTTCTCTGAAATGCAGATCTCAAAGTTGAGGCCTGATATTTACACAGTTGGAATAATTCTCCCTGCTTGCTCGAGGTTGGCCACTCTTGAGCGAGGAAAACAAGCTCATGCACACTCAATTAAATGTGGTTATGACACAGATGTCCACATAGGAGCAGCCCTTGTGGACATGTATGCAAAATGTGGAAGTTTAAAGTATGCACAGTTAGCCTATGATAGGATATCAAACCCTAATTTGGTGTCCCACAATGCCATGCTTACTGCATATGCGATGCATGGACATGGGGAAGAGGGAATTTCTCTCTTTCAAACAATGCTGGCCTTAGGTTTTATACCAGACCATGTGACTTTCCTGTCTGTTCTCTCCTCATGTGTTCATGTTGGATCAGTCGAGACAGGCTGTAAGTTTTTTGATTTGATGGGGTATTATAACGTGAAACCCACATTAAAACACTACACATCTATGGTTGATCTTCTAAGTCGATCAGGACAGCTTCATGAAGCTTATGAGCTTATAAAGAAAATGCCTGTGGAATGTGATTCAGTTTTGTGGGGTGCTTTGCTTGGAGGCTGTGTTACTCATGGTAATATTGAGTTGGGAAAAATTGCAGCAGAGAGGCTGATAGAATTGGAGCCAAACAATAGTGGAAACTATGTATTACTGGCTAATTTACATGCTTATGCTAGGAGATGGACTGACCTAGCAAGAGTAAGAGGCATGATGAAGGATAGGGGAATGCACAAGAGCCCTGGATGCAGTTGGATCGAGGACAAGAATGAAATTCATTCCTTTCTTGCTTGTGACAGATCTCATAAGAGAGCAGAAGAGATTTATGCTACTCTAGATTACTTAGCCCGTCACATGAAAACAGGGATAGTACATGGGTAATGCAACTATACAACAAGCTAGCATGTGATACATATACCAGCATTGTACAAATTTTTATAGCATGTGAGAATACAACTACTGTTGTCTGAAGACCTACAAACTACTTCTTTTTATGAGAGGTGACCTTCAACTTAACCATGGAAAGTTGCCTTTCCTTCGTTGATATTGACAGAAAATCTTATCTTTAATATTCTGTTCATGTGTAGTGACTCAAGGATCCTTACCTTCTGTGTCGTGTCTCAATTGATATCTCATGTTAACAGACTAGTAATTATTTGATAGACAAAATAATCTATTGAAATAAAATTCATTAGTCATTACATAGAAAAACTATACATAATGTTTATTATGCAATTACAGAAGTATGATGAAAGATTTCAGAGTAAAGTTTTCATCTTCTATGAAATCTGGTGTTATTATTATTAGCAGCTTACTCTCAATGTAGATAGAAACAGCCTAGGTGCAATAAATTCATGATGGTAATGATATTATGTGCGACTGAAATATAACATGATTAGTTTAAGAGAAATAAGATTCTAATTTCACATAACACAATTTGTTTAAGAGAAAGATGTGTAGAATGTCACATAACTTGGTGAACACAAAATAGATGGCATGATTTGTTTGAGAAACAAAAAATTTATATAAAACATTTAGATGATAACAACTATAGGCACGAACATTACTGAAAACTTGCAAGTCTAAACTTTAAATAACTTCCCTTATTCCATGATTTGCAGTAAGAGATTTTATGTTTCTAAGCTGATTGTTGTCAACGTAAATAACGGCAGTAAAGTCATTCTATATCTCATGTTCTTTTGGGCACTATGTGAAAGGTCAAAACAAATTTGTTTAACATTGAATATTTCGATTGTATGCAATTGAATTTAAGTACCAAAACTGGCATGCATATCACGTGCAGAGGCAGAGTAGCTGTGTGTAGCACATAAAGCCCCTCGTTTCCATGTGTCTCTTCTGTTTCCTGCTATGTGAAAAAATGAGGAAGCAGAAGTTGGGTGTTAGCTTGGCATTAGGCGTTGTGGGTTGTTTTAGTGGCTGTTGGTGTTTTGGCTCTGTGTTTTTAGTGAGAGTTTTGAGATATTTTCAACAATGGAACCCCATGAAGCAGATGTGCCTTCTGGATAGAATGTTACTGCTCAAAACCAGCAATCCCTCTCATGCAGCCAAGAAAACCCAAGGGCACCAATATGGTAAGATTTCAGTCACTCACTTTTCACTTGTGTATGCCTTATGGTCGCGATGACAAGGGAGATCATAAAATAAACATCGCAGGTGCTTTTCTTGTCCATTTTGTGCTTCCTTTTGAAATGGGCAGTGATAAATGGTCATACTCAAGTCTAAGGGATTCAGTAGAGTGGAGGCTTTATGCCTTTTTGGTTAGAATTTTCGCTAATAGAAAAGTTTACTTCCAAGACTATTTTTATCCATTCATTTGGTGCACTGGGCTCAAATTTCATGGTGAAAGCAGCAAATATTTGATCGTTCCTCTATGCTACTAAGCGCAGGGATTTGAGGTCAAGAAGAAAAATCCATCTTGATTTTTAGGCATACTTTATGCTGAAAACATATAAAGACAGGCTTTACCTGTCTTCCTTTTTGCTCAGTCAACAAGTTGTGTATGATTTTTGCTATTTGCGCTTATGCCTTGAAAGATGCCACACTTTTCCCAGGTTCTGTTCTGCTTAATTAAACTAATATGCTAGTAATGATATCTAAAGGATTTGTCGTGGCAACTTTGATACTAGGATATGAAGGAAAGTAAGATGAGGATTTGAGATGTATAGAAAACATACATGAATGCTGGTGTTTAATTTATTTGTCTATCATCAGGAGAAGGAAATTTATTTCCATTGAATCAAGTTTATGTCTGTTTTATCAAAATGATGGAGAACATAGATAAGGAGAGCATAACAATGCAGAAAACTTGAAATTTTTAGGCAACAAGTGGGTCTAATATTGTTTACTGGTTTATTGCTTGCTTTCTGCTATGAAGTGTGGAGGTACTTTCTCCCTTGCGGAGTAGTATGTTTTTATGCAGTTGCAACTGAGTAACTCAGTCAGAATTCATGTATATACCCCCCCTTCCCTACAAATGATTGAGATTGTAGGGTATAATTGGTGGACAGTATTTAGACTTTCAAGTTGTTTGTTAGAAATTTGAGAATTGAATCATTAGCTAATATACATCTGCGTGTCTGCATCTTGCAGAGTATGGCTAGTAGTTTTTGAGAAGATGGTAAAAGGGGTAGGTCAAAAATTGAGGGGCTAGATCAATATGCAGATTCAAGGCCATGATTATGGATATCTCCAAACAAAAATCAAATTCGAGGAGCAGGAAGAAAGTTGAAATGTCAACATGAAGAGAGGAATTCCTCAGAATTGATTATTTCTTTGAATTTCTCCATTATTAACCTTTAATCTCCCTGTTTCATGATTTTCCAAGTCACAGGCGCGAGAGTATTTTGGTTGTTCATATGATGTGATCATTGTACAACTTGTTTCATCTTATTTTACCTTTGGTAATTAAACGGCAGACATTATTATTGGGAATGGTAGCTTTTAGGAATTTAGCTAACCAGATAAGGTGTTTGCTACCTATCATTGTGGCTTGAGGTCCCACTGTGTGGGAGCCAAAGTAGGGATGTTAATGTGGTCTAATGTTGCAACCTAACACACATTCCCAGCTAAGTTTCCAATCCATCGAGCTCATGGTGCATGAATGCCTGGACTCTGGCTTGTGTTCTCCCAGCTTGTGTTGGTTTACAAAAGCCCTGAGAAAAAATTTCCGCGGTCATATAACAAGACATGGGTTTTTGTCTACCCCTTTTGGCCGAGAATGAATTGAGGATGTAGTGACATGCTTAAATCCTCTCAAATTTGGATTAAAAAAAAACAATTAGCATCGTAAACATAAAAAATTAATAGAATAATACTGTTCCAAAAAAATTTGGTAAAATAACACAGTTTAATTATATTGTGTTTATAAAACGCGACATGGTCAAATTACAATCTTCCGCCTCAACTAGTTGGATCCAATTATATTAACTAGCCGATCATTTCATATAAATTTATAATTTTATAAAGTTTTTCTTTCAAATATATTTTATAAATAAAAGTTTTCTTTGCTCAACTCGTAAATTTAAAAATAGACTTTAATTAAAATCTCAAAAAATTATTATTCACGTAGTAGTGAGTGATTCTGAACCGTCAGGTGTGAGTTTGACATAACTAAATGAGGATCTGTCCTAAACAAATTACGTAGATGGCCTAGCAAATGCATTTATAGATCAATGTAACATGTTTAGTCGTGTCAGATCAGAATAACAATTCAAAAGGACCATAACTTTTGATTTGATTGTAGAATTGCGTTTAAATTTTTACAGAAATTTCTAGAGGTTATTTTCTCTAAAATAGTCATTGTCTTTTCTACGTGGATTGTCGGATATTTAGATATTAAAAATCTTGTTGAGCTCTTTAATTTTGATAGTTTTGAGATTTTTTTAATTATTTTTTAATCTAGTTGACGGATTTTACTGATCATTATTTTTTTGTTATTTTCAAAACTGGTTAATGGATTTTACTAATCATTATAAACCGGTGAACCAATACAGCCAGATATACACAGAGTTTAACTTTACTGCAATTTAGAAAGCTTGATATTTATAAATGTCGCTATTGTTATGAAACGCTACATATTAAAATTATGTTATTTCATCCAAACCTTTTTCTCCATTGTCAATTCACTAATTTTTAGTTTTAATTTAGTGTACTAATTGCACAACTTACCCGTCAAATTTCTCAATCTATATTTTTTAAGACAATGATTGTTGGCTATTTTGAGAGTTGTGATGTCTCCTAGGCTAAATTATCAACTACAAGATAAAATTTTACTTTTCCAGCAGCTCTGAGATGATTTTGCTGTACTTTTATATCATCATCAGATTCATCTGCTCATGTATCTTCATTCTTATTTTATCTAAAAAATAATAAATAAAGAAGATGGCTAAAAAATCCAACTTTTTTTTTAATCTTAGTTTAATTTAATTAGATTTTGCTTTGACCTATCAGAATTCATACTAAAAATTATGAAGAACATAGACTGATTACCAAATATTTTGAACCAAGCAAAATATTTTCACAACAATGAGATTCTTTAACATGCATGGTAACAAGATAGAAAACAATAAATTTCACTTCACAGAAACATGACATGCAAACTTAATTCATCATCCCTAATGCACCATTAGGACAAAAGGACGCTTACTTTCCTAAAGTAGATAATCATCGGTTGTCAATGCCAATGAATTCCTTTAATATTATTTATGTCCATTTTTTGCACCATATAAATATTGCATGATCAAAAAGCAGATAGAGCATTAAATAAAATCTTTTTCTTGCAGTTTTGTTCATTAAATTTTAGTGCCAAAAATGGCATCTATATCACATGGGATAGGAGCTTAAGTGTGCAAAGCCAGTCACACTTGAAGCACCAATCTGCCAAAGCTGTGAACTGCAACAGATGGGTTGTTACAGAGGTTGGTGATATTAGTTCCTGTGAAGAGAACTTTGAGAAGCTTTTCAACAATGGAATGCTATGGAGAAGGAAGAAGGCTAAGAGGGAAAGTTGCTGCCACTGAAGCTGAACGACCCAGAAACCATGTCTTACAGTCAAGAAATCCCAGGAACACTAACATGGTAAGATTTCTTACACACATTTTTCATTTGTATATTCCTTTTGGTTGTCAAGAAAAGAGGAGGTCATGAAAGAAAATTGGTTTGTTTTCTCTGTCTCTTTTTGCTTCTTTTACTTTGATGGGTTTTAAGAAGTGAGAATAACGGAGGTCATATGCTCAGTCATTATGAAGATGGAAAAGAAAACCTCATAATGCTAGTCTTCAGCTTCAGTTGAATGGAGGGTTTTTTTGCCTGTGAATTCAAAATGATGGGAGCTCTGGGGCTCAAAATTTATTTTCAAGTTCCTGTCTTTTCCCAACAATCAAAACATGCTAAAATTGGAAAAGGTTACTGCTTTTCTGATCTTACCATCCTCATTTCCCTGCCTCCACTTTGTGTGTGTTTGTGGTGTGTGGTAAGTTTCTAAGAATACATTATTGTCTTGATCATATCAGGTTTTGTTTATGTTGGTTTTAGATAATAGAAATGTTTGCTTCCAAGAATCTGTTTTTTTTTTTCCCTTTATTGTTCTTAATGGGCTCAAGTTTCACGGTAAATGTGTTAAATGTTTGATCAATTGCTTGATACTAAATTACTAATGGGTGTGAGGATCTGAGGTTCAAAAAGAAACTTCATTCTGATAATCAGCTTAGCCTCATTGTGAGCACAGAAATGCATGTAATAAGAGTTCCCTTTACTGCTCTGGCACCTTGTCATGTGTGATTCTTGTAAGTATCTGTCGAGGAAGGATTATGGAGATCCTTTAATCTCTGTTCCACAATATTAAACTGACAATCGTAATGCTACTGAAGGCGTTTATCATGGTAACTCTAATTTAAAAAAATGAAGAACAACAGAGCAATAAATTGAAAATTTGAGAGGGCTATATTCTCTCTCTAGTTTATATCTTGGCTCCCTTCTGTCAGGTCATGTTAAGGATGATGGCAATATGCAGAGGACTAGGTGGGGTTCTCTCTCCCATTTTGAGAAGTTATGTTTGTAGCAGCAGGCCAGCTACAATCTCAGTAACTGTGTGGCAATTTGTTATAGTATTTTTCTCTTTTTGATATTGACATTTGACGATGCATTGTTTAAGATTACATTTTGTTAGTATCTAACTCTTGAACTTTTCTATCTTGTCAATGATCTATAGGCTTAAGCATTGTATGTGCTGATATTGACAATAGTTACACTGACTGGATATCAAATTTGTTCACTAATATATGCTTGCACCTTGCAGGGTATGACTTGCGGTAAAAGGGCAAGACCTGAACTTGAGGGGCTTAAGCAACATGAAAGGGAGACTCAAGAAGCAAGTGTGGATATTTCTGGACAAAAGAAAACGAAATTAATCAAATCTGAGAACCAAGAGCAAGAGGATGAAATGTCAGCCGTGAAAATGGGAGTTCCAAGAAGTGAGAACCTGAGACACGAGCGGGAGGGGAGGTTTAAGACGGAGCTCCCTGAGGTGGAAACTGCTGGGACAGGGACCTCAAACACTGTGGTGTCTCGTGAGACTTTGAAGAAGATGGGGGCATATGATGAAGTCAATAACACAGCTTCAGATCCAGAGGAAGTGGAAGCAGACGGTGATATACTATCTACACTTTCAGGTCCCCCTCAAGTACCTGATGCAAGTGGGCTCACAGCAGAATTGGGCCAGGCTTATGCATTGGCGATTCCTGCAGTGAAGAATGCGCTGATATCCTTCCTGATCACTAAAAAGTCAGAGGATCTAGCCTTTATGATCACTCAAGCTAACAGCGCATTCGCATCTCTTTATGCCCTCAATGCTGATTGTGGTTCGCTCTACAATAATGTGAGATCTTACATTCGTCATTGCTCTGAATTCTCTACAGCTCAGAAAGAGTTACAGGAGAACATGGAAGCTGTAGAGTTGGTATCTTCTTATGAGAATATTTTTGATCAATCTACTGAAGCAGCAAGGGCTGTTTCTGAAATTGAGGCAAATCTGGAAAAAGCCAAAGAGTGCCTTGCTCCTCTTGAAGCAAGGTATCAAGAGACCAAGGCCTTGCTGGACAAGCTTGAGGCAGAGCTTGGACAAAGGAGAACCGAGGTGGCTTACCTGGAAGCTGAGAAGACTCAGCAGGAGGAAGCAATGGCTGAAACTGAGATAAAACATCACACTATTGCTGCACAGGCAAAGGAAGCCAAAGAAACACTTAAATCTATTCTCCGCCGACTAGAGGCTGCTACAGCTGCTATGGAAGAGACTATAGCTCTCCTTTCCACTTCTTGATTCCCTCATACAACTACCATGTGTGCACATTGTTCAACTGATTTGGTTATAGGGACAATAGTACTATCCTTACCTTCTGTAATTAAACCATTTTGGAATCTCTTAGGAATAAATGATGCAAGAAAGAGTACTTTCAACTTTAGACCCACCATTATTGACTTGCATGCTCAGTTGAATAGGAGTCATGCTAGCGATGTTCCATCATAAATTTGGTTCAGATGATTATGGTTTACTGGCTTGTTGCTATCTAATTCATTTCCTTGTTACGGAATGCACTTGTACAATAGCAATCAACTTCCAGCTCCACAATGCATAGGCTTGCCTGTTCATATTACATGTAAGTGGTTAAACCACATCATGCCTGTTTTCAGACTGGTAATTTCAGTGCTAAATTAAGCTAGTGGATTTAGGCAGCTCCTCCTGCTCTCTGCCAGAAGTGGAGAGCTGAAGGAGTCTTTTTGCAGGATAAGCAAATGGCTATGGAAACACTTTCTAGCCGTTGCAGATAATTCGCCAACTCCAGGTTGAGATTTGTTTATTTAAGAACTGATATAGCCATTTCCATTAAATCATTAGAGGTGGTGAAAATCTGATCTTCCCTAAGATTCTTATATTTCTATAATACCTCATAAGAAGTCAGCACCATTCTATCCTCAAGAACAACTAGTTCAAAATTATCATGTGCACCAAACCATGCCCTGCAACAAAGTTAGGACTGCTTAGATAGGATCAATCTCTTGAGCTCTTAAAAGTGTTAATAGTGATATAAGCATTGTTATGCTGATATCGCTAATACTTGTACTGTGTGACAACTAAATTTTGTGCTAACTCGTGTGCATCTCTGAGAGTATTAGTAATTCTTGTGAAGATGGGAAAGGGAGGAGGTCCAAACTTGCGTAGACAAAAGAGGATTACAATAATCAAATCTGAGGACCAACGACAAGAAGATACAATATTAGCCACGAAGAAGGGGAGTCGAAGAAATGAGAATCTCAGACACGAGGAGAAGCGGAGGGCGAAGACTAAGCTCTCCGAAACTGGAGCTACTGAGATGGAGAACACTAATACAACGTTTCCCGTTGAGCCTGTGAATGGAACAGGGACTTGTGATGAAGCCTACGACACTCTGCTGTATCCAAAGATAGAAAAAATGGATGATGATATACTGTCTATGCTTTCTGGTCCGAACCACGTGCCCGAGCGGGATCGCAGCTGAAATGCTCCAGGCTTATGCCTTGATAATTCCTGCAGTGAAGAATGTTTCGGTATCCTTCTTAGCAACTGCAAAGCCAAAGGATGCAGCTCTTATGACCAGTCAAGCTAATGGTGCCTTCACAACTCTTTGTGCCCTCGGTGCAGATTACCGTGCTTTTTACAACGCCATGACATCCTATCCTATATTCTTCTTCGTTTGGAACTCTCTTCTACAGAGAGGAGCTAAAGAACAATATGGAAGATGTGAAATTGGCGTCTTGTCATGAGAGGCTTGCTCGACAATTTATTGAAGCAGAAAGGGCCTTTTCTTATACTGAGACTCGTCTGGTAAAGGCCAAACCTTACCTCCATCAAAGCTTGAAGCATAGCTTGAAGAAATGAGAACAGAGGTGGCGGACCTGGAAGCTGAGAAGATTCAACGAATGGAGGCATTGGCTGGAATTAATAACAAGCTGGGGCCACTTTTCCCCCGGAAAAGGAAGCCAAAGGAATTATCAGAATCGTAGAGCTCTACTGTCCATTTCTTGATTTCTCCCTACAAGTACAAGGGACGTGCATGTGCGCACACAATGTTGTACTGTTTGATCCGATTCTTATGTGATCATTGATGTTAACTTACTACTGTTGTAACTAAAGCAGACACTGATACTAGTAGTTGTAGCTTTTATAAATGTAAAGATGCTAGACATGGTGGTTCTAACCGATCTTGGACTTCAAGAGGTTCAACTGCATGGGAGGTATCGTATTCTGATTAAAAACAAAACTACTTAATTCTGATGAAGCAGCTTAAAAAAACATGTCCGGTAATAAGATTCCAATCCATCTAAAACCTAAATGTTAATGATGCTTGGTTGTTATGGTGCATGTTATGTTGCTATTACTTCATTTAAGAGAATGCACCAGTCAAGGAGCAGTCAGTTTTCGGAGAGCAATTTTACTTGATCTTTGGCTTGCTATATGATGTGAATGATGCAGGCACCAGAAATCTGCAATTATGTTTCAGATTGATCAAAGCAAAAAATAAATGAACTCCAAATGGGTTTTATAAAACCACATCAGAAATGAGTTCTGCATCAGTCTCCTCAAGATCACCTAGTTCAGACAAGCATGTATAACAAAGAATAGCCAGAAATCTAGGATTTCATTGTTTTGCTAATCTCAGATTCGAATACAGAATTGCAGATGGACAAGTGAATAGATAACCAAACCTTTGCCAGGTTCTAAGTTTCTTTTCCATCTGCTTCCAGCCAGTCAAGCGGAAACCAGGAGTCTTGCATCAAAAACCAATACCTACCACCAAGTAAGATTGAATATAGAGCAATAACAACATTATCCTTTACTGGCAAATCACAATTCCATTAACAAAGAAATTGAGAGTCCAACCATCTTTCATACATGGAACAATGCAAGGATGAACCACTAGGGACAATTGACAATCTGAATTAGTTGACAAATTCCTGTTCAAGATGAACTTCACAACAAGCAACAACGCAGCTGAATCAACACTCGAATAAATACAAGGACTCTAATGAGGTGCTACCAGTTCTCCTTGACAATCTTTAACTTCTCAAATATAAACTTCCCTTCCTTGTACTTCTGAGATGCCTCATAAGCTCTTTCATACTTCCAGCCCAGCACCTCTTGACAATCGGCACAAGATATATCAGCAACAGTGTGGAGACCAGTCGTGAGATTCCTGTCCTCTTTAGGTCCCACGACAATGTTCATCGCATGAGAGAACAAAAAGGCTCGACCATGTCTTCCCTGTGAACAAAATTATGAAGAAGAAATTGAACAGAATTCTTGTCACTGCTTCCTATCATAATATACTATATAATTCCATTGTATAGCGGGGGGGAAAACGGAATTACTTGATAAAAAAACTAGCAATCAGAGATTGAACTGAATACAACAATCTTATGGACATAGAAGCAGGTATCATTTTTAGGGTTTCACATTATTGAAGACAAAAGACCCTTCATCAGAGACTCGCTTATAGTAACTTGCTGATATAAGGGTCTGTTATCACCTGATTTTCTACATAGATTGCCATCAATGGATGAGAGAAATGCTATGAACAGGATAATCCATATCATTTCTCTCACTGATAAAATGAAACCATGTCGATCTAAAGATCATTGCACAGAAAATCTATATAACACAAAGAGAACCAAGTCAAGACATACGGACAAGGAACAGCCAATTATCATAAAAAAGCAGCTAGAAGAAAATATGAAGCAACAATTTTATCAAAGATTCAAGTGATTCACCTGAAAAGCCTTAGAAATTACATCATCATGAAGTGAAACATGGTTTCGACAATTACAACAGCTGTACAACCTTGGACCCACCAATTCCGCCATTAATCAACAATTTCAAGGTTTAAACACCTTACTGATCACCAACAAAACACAAACACGAACACAAAGAACAAATAAATCCAAGATTGATCACTCACACGGCAAGAAAATCTAAGAGGAGATGATGATCAAGCAAAATTGTAGTCTTTACTCTTTTGTGATCAAAACAAGGCTAAAAAGATAAGTAAAAGACCGTAAAGCACAAGTTCCTTTACCTACAACAAATTCAATGATGGCCCAAAAGTCTGAAACAGGAAGCCAGAAACAACGTTAGCTTTACTAGTTTAGACCGAACTCCAAAGTTGAGTGGAGATTCCAAGTACGGTTATATTACATTTTTTAGAGAAAAAAAAATGTGGGGTTGATAAGGACAATGATTAGTGATTGGCTTGAAATAGTAAACCATAAGAACATCAAAGATATCAAATTAATATTGCCTAACCACTAACACAGCTGTAGTTAAAAAAGAAATACACAAAGGCGAAGGTAGTTTTTTAAGGACACAAAGACAAAGGGAGAAACTTCGTACAGAAATTTTAATGTCTTGTTGTTAAAAATAAATTAAAAAATAAAAAAAAAAAAGACATTTTTAAAAAACGCACGAAACGAACACGAGCCAAAACATGGTGGAGTTAGTTATCTGAGACGAGAACGCGCTGAAATTAGCGCGTGGAGGGCGGATTTAGTGAGAGGATTCAATAGCTTTCGCTATCGTTTGTATAGCGCTTAGGAAGCTCCGTGTTTGAGACGTCACAAAGCGCTCGTGAAGAGTACGCACACCTGAAATGACCTTATTGTTATTGTTATTTAAGAGTATTTGCAACAGTGCCATCAGGGACCATGAAAGTCAGCGAGGAGTATCTTGGATTATCGGAAACTCATACAGTTATTAATTATTATTACTAATAATTATAATTTGACAATAATATTTTTTTTATTTCTTAACCATTTAAATCTAGTCCATTGTGGATTGGGTTTTAACCATGTTATTTCTCATTTAAAAAAATAAATAAATTTTAAATAAATTGATAAGACTAGAACAATTCCATCTATTATTTAAAAATATTTATTCATTTTTTTTAATTTTTTTTGGTCACTGTCAGGAAGTAAGATTAAGAGCATGCTGTGGGCAGAAATTGCTGGAATTGATTTGCTGATAACTACTGCATCCGAGAAAATAAGAACCAAACCCAACAGTGGTGCTCACAAGTCTCAAGCTCTGGGTCATATGTCAATTCATTTGTCTAATCTTAGATTTTGATTACTCTAAA
>Ga0325410_1004836_pt1 | contig 15006 bp, 8 predicted proteins | sample PopdelMetagenome_16_FD_206182 | JGI IMG/M metagenome (GOLD analysis project Ga0325410, IMG submission 206182) | Populus deltoides microbial communities from Bellville, Georgia, United States - Xylem-PdIQD-R3 | ecosystem: Host-associated > Plants > Phyllosphere > Stem > Wood/Secondary xylem... | reverse complement strand
AATAATAATAATAATAATAATAATAATAATAATAAAATACTTTGTCACTCAATACTATAAATATACGTCTTTGGTTGTTCTTTATTATTTTTTCTCTTTTACACAAAATTCAACTAATTCCTTAAAGATTATTTGTTTTGCTATCTGAACTCTTTAAGACCTTTTTATATATGATCTCGGAGGTGTATTTGTCTAATTAATCCAATAGCCACTTTGGTAGATGGAGAAATAATATTTTAAATATAATGTTATATATTTACATATTATCAAAGCCTAAACAATCATCAATTCTCCTAACAATTGTAAGAGAGAAAAGATTAAGACAACATTAATTTGGCATTGTCAATATTATAATATTTTTTAAATTATTTTTTCAAGTGTTTTTTTTATAGTTTTAATAAGAAAATCAAAACTATAGAAAATCATTTAAAAAACATTAATTGTTTTTAAATAAAAAATATTTTTAATAAACAATTTCAACCACATTTATAAACATATACTTAATGTCAAGGGATATTTTTATCTATATGAGACCCTATGTGTAGATAGTCGGATTACGATCAAGAGAAAAAAACATGAAGATTACGTTGTTGCGTTTGTTTTTTCATTGAATTAATTTAATAATTAATTTAAAATCATTTTTTTCCCTACCATTTTTACCACTTGACTGGAGAAGGGGGAATTTAGTTTTTTTTTTAATCTTTGAATTATTATTATTATTTTCAATTTTGAAGTCAACACGTGGCAGCAAGTGTTGGTTGGCTCAAAATTAGACAAAAAAAAATGAATAAAAAAATTGGTTTATTAGTATAATTATTGTTTATTATCAACGACGTTATTAATATAAAGCTCACGTTAAACAAATTATTAATGTAGAGGACTCAATCCACCTTCAAATTAAAGGCAAAGTTTTCTAAAGTTTGAGGGTTTTCTCGGTTTGCATTACAAGTTTCAGACATCATTTTTCTTCTTGAAAGACACCTTCTAATGGAAATATCCACATAAGACCATAGTACAAAATATAATCAAACTTAATTAAACACTCTTCCCTGTTTACTAATCAGAAGCTAAGAAATCAACCAAAATATAAATTTATTAAAGAGTACTGTACCCATGCAAACAAATCAGTTTCTCTAAATATGAGAGACTATATATGCTCAATGAAAACACCGGTAAAAAATATTTCATCGTTGGTTATTGATGAAAATTATTTTAGTAACATTATAAAAAAATAATTAATTGATGTGAGATATTATAAATTATACTATATAAAATTATACTATCCCGAAAAAATAATGGGTTTCTCTTAGTTGATTTCAAGATCTCATATAGTTAATCATATAGTTAATTAAGGTATTTGTAAATTGACTCGAATACTATAATTATTATAAAAAGAAAAAGGTTCGTCTTTTCTAATCACCACGTCTTCATACTATTTTGAATATGCACGTATCGTTTTTTATCCTTCCTTTTCTTAAACATTCAATCAATGAGAAAATGACGAACCTGCCATTTTCTCCCTTCCTTATTATTCAAGATTCTTCCATTCAAATTCACTATACAGCAAAAAATGACAAAGTGACACTCAACTAGTCAAATGAATTGGAAGAAAGGAGTGGCGGAGAAGCTGCCACGCTCAATCTTCTTCTTCTTCTTCTTCTCCTTCATGTATACATGCGTGTATCAATGGGAACTTAGCCCGAATTAGCTATAGCCTATATGTGTATCAGGGAAATGCTTTAATATCTATTAATGTTCCTTTCACACTAATATCCCAATACGTGATACCTTATTGTTATATAATTTAGATTTTGCGGAATATATATGTTATAGATTTCTTCAACTGATCAGATATATGTCCATTTCCATCATCGAGATCAGACTCACCGGGCTTCGAGCTGTATAAACAGGCAGTTAATTCTCGATTATATTATAACCAAACAAGCTAGAATAATCAGAATTCAGAATTGATGTTTCATTGAAGCAAGTTATGGCATGGATACACAACCGTTAAGCCATGATACTTCTATGAATTATATATTTACCAGTTCTTCTTTAAGCTTTCGAAACCATATAAAACGCCTTGTCAATGCTTAATTAAGTCGAGAATCTCAGGGTCTGTAATGGGTAATTTGAAAAAAACTGGATGCAGATAAACATTATCTGTACAGTTTCGTATATACACTGGCGGGCGGCAGTCTGCAAAAAGGGACGCATAGGAGGCTCGACCTCGATGTGGATGGCAGTGCCGGATATGTTCCAAAAAGGGACCCATTTTCTGTATTTCTCCTTCTGAAATCCTTTTCTCAGACAGTCAATGCAGGGAAGAAAAACAAGAAGAACGAAGAAGGAAGGATTGAGGTAATAGCTAGGCAAGTTGCAATTATTTTCAAGTTAAATGTGCACTTGTCTCGAACAGCGATGCCATGTATACTTGCCCATTAACGTCACTCCACAAGATATTTATTACAAAAAAACTAATTTGTATGGGAAAACATTGTGACGCGTTGCACCGAGTACACATTTATAGTTCTGAACTTTTTCTTGTTTGAGTTTTTGCATGTGCTGTTTATCCTGTGAGTTGTGGAATTGAACGTGTTTGAAAATTGGTCCCTGAGAGAAGTATTGTGATGGTAAAACATCTCGAGCTTGAGTTAAGATTTGTATTTTTTATAAAAATATAAAATAATCAAGATTTTATTTACTTATTTATAAAATATGTTTTTTAAAGGTGAAGTTTTCTCCAATTAAAAAAAATATTTGAAAATTGTTTGTATTTGTGACCGGAAGACGGGGAGGAGTGCTCACAGCCTTTGTTGATTTCTTTTTTGTCCTTTTAATTTTAGATTTTGAATGAAAAATTTATTCTTTACATTTTAGTTCTTAAACATGAGAGATAAGAGGGGAAGAGGTTAAAAAATGAAAGATGAATGAGAAAATAATTGGTTAATTACATTTCAATAATAAAAAAATTAATTTTGATGTTCATAAGTTTTATTTGATAATAGAAATATTGATGAGATGTTTTTTTTATTTACACCGAAAAAACTAAATCGGGGCTTTGAAATTTTTTTATTCAAAATAATTATTTTTTATTTCTTGACTAGTTAAAAATTGATTGCTTTGAGGTTATATATATATTGCTTTTAAATTATTGCTTTTCTTACAAATAATTTTTTTATTGACATATAATTAAATTAAAAAAAGTTAAACAGTTCCTTGCTTAACGACATCAAATATTGTATTTAGCATATAGTTAGGCTAACAGTTATTTTAAACATTTATTAGTAACATGACAATATTTCTCATTGTTATTTTTTTTTTTTTATGTTAGAAAAGGCGTTAACCAACGTATGTACATGGCAGCCTGTCGCTGTGCATGCCACCCTCATGCACTTTATTTTATCTTATATTTACTGGTCTAAATACAAAACAGTTACGTTTGGGCGGTTAGGTCGGTGTCTGAATCTATTAAAATACTATAAAAAAAACTTTATATAAACAAAAAGATTACGCCTGGTATTAAATTCGATAAGCCCGTTTTATTTAACTAGGTTAAAACAGTGGCTACGTCACGCCTTACCTGGTCAGTTAAGCCAACAGTACACCTTGATGAATTTGATCTGGTAGAAATTCCTAAATACTTTATTTATTTATTTTTACGAAAAATGGATCAAGGAGAGAGCCGGAAGAGACGTGCTCCAATTACGGTGTTAAGTGTCCGTTTCTTTCACTCCTACAAAGGGAGAAATGAAGAGTCCTATTTCCGTCTTCATGCAATCAAGAGCTATGAGATTAGACTAGAATGAGCTGCGAAAAATTAAAATAATATTTTTTAAAAAATTATTTTTAATATAATATATTAAAACGATATAAATATCATAAGAATAATTTAAAATAAAAAATATATATTTTTGTTCAAATCAAGCTAAAGAAATCAACGTGCTGCGGAAAGTTACTGAAATACAGCCAGTGCCCCAAAGCTAATTTCCAAAAGTATGGACTAAGAAGTGGCCAATTCTCCTCCAAGAGAACACATCAGGAGGATGTGTGTGCAAATCTCGAGAGTTGAAACTAAGCAGGTAAAATTCGATGATCATAAATGTAAAATCTAACTCGGATTGAATTAGTAAAAAAAAATTAATTAAAATAATATTTTTTTTAATTTTTTTAAAAATAAAATAAAAAAATTAACCAGATTAACCTTACTCAGACCTTCAGTAAACAAGGAATCAGAAATTAAATATTACAACAGCGATGGAGAAGTCAATAGTGGAAGGGCTCTGCTAGACCTTTCTTTCCAGTACTGTTCCATGCATGGCATGAAAGCAATCACAAAGACAGTCGATGCTGAGAACCACCATTGTAGTTAGAAATCGTATTAAAACGAACTTGATTTGTTGCCGTGTAGTACACTAGTAATACGAATAAAACTGTATTGAAGGTGTTTGTTATAAATCTCAAGAGAAAAGGTGAGCACTAAAGAAGAGGAGGAGGAAGAAAATGGAGAGAGAGAAACCAGGGAAGAATTAAGAGAATATTTTCGTTCATACTTCACACAGGACACCTGACTTGCCTATTTCATTGCTGTCAGACCTGCCCGTGTACAGTTACCCATGCTTTGAGAATGGGGCTAGCTGAGACTTGGCTTAGCTTACCAAGTCCTCCTTTGAGAGTGTAAAAAGATTGTTTTTTATTTTTTATTTTTAAATATTAATTTTTTTTAATCTCTACACATAAAAACAATTTTAAAACACTAAATCAAATAATTTAAAACTAAAAAAAATCCAAATTTTTTTTAAAACATAATTAAACCATTATCCCAATCAAAACCTAAAACCTAAAAGCCCTCTCACTACTAAAAAAAAATATAGTATTTAATAATATGATAGCTATTAATTTTCATAATATCAATATAATATTTTTTTAAAATTTTTAAAATTTATTTTTAACATTAACATATTAAAATAATATAAAAACAAAATTTTTCTTTAAAAAAAACGATCTATTTACTTAAACAAACACACAATAAGACTCGAATCAGCTGGAATTGCCCATCTCCAATGACACACTCGAATCCATTTATGATCCTAAGTTTCCATCTGCACAGGATGGATGGATTTCATGGCACGTGCCCTCCAAAATTCATCACCTTCCAAATGACAATAGAATCTCAAAAACACGATTACCAAAATGTAAAACGGCAGCCTCAAACATACAAAACTTAGCCAACCTAAATTACGAAATAAAGTCAGCAATAGATGAAAATGTCAATAGCATTATTAGTGCTTGCAAATTAAATATGTTTCCTCCTGATCCTCCCCTTTCCATGGTTCTTCTTTCTTGACAGCTTCAATTTCTTTTTTAGCTTCTTCCCTATCGGCTTCAATGACCTCTTTGTTTGATTGCCATCGTCCATTTCCATATCTGTTGTGGGGCCAAAGCAAGATCATAGTCAACATATTGAGATTTTTGAACGTGCTACCAGGAAACATATAGTCATTAACTCGTTGAATTTTTAAATTTGCTTCTGACAGATGAGATATCAATCTATTGCTAGTTGCAATAAAATTTGAAAGGGGGGAAAAAGAATTGGGGAAAAGCCACAAACATGAGAAACTGGAAAATCTATAAGATCATCAATTGAGCTTTCTGAGCAAAAGTGTCGATTCTAGCACTGTAAAAAAGGAAAGCACTTGTATGCAAAAGAAATGCGATTTTAATAACCACAGATATTATCAATTGAACCATGCTTATAATCATTATGTAACCAATTGTGTCAATCTACTTTTCGAAAGATCTACATTGACAAACAAACAAGATTTCATTTATTCAAGCAACTCTAAAAACAGAGTGTAAAAAGCCTACAAAGGAAGCAGTAAGTTTGTAATCACAGATATTCATGTGAGAGATGCACCATTTGTTTCATCAAAGGCAATTGCATACCAAGAATAGAAACAAAATTAAATTTCCAGAGAACCAAACCGAGTAAAATATGAAGCAAATACCTATATAATACACAGGATTGGCCTCATAGAGAAGATTAGATTGCTCAACACATAATTTCAGACATATGCTTGTCTTTGATGTTAGTCTAATCATCGGCCAATAAACTATCATAACAAAATGAAAAAAAATATACAAAAAAAAGAGATTAAAATGAAAGAGACTCAGAATATGGGTGTATGGTCGTCAAGGCCTGTAAAAGCCAATTACGACGAACGAGACCTTTCACACTGAAATCATCACAGTCCCTTCCGCATCTTCGCAGGGAGGAAAATAAACACAGAAACTCCTAAATCAACAACCAAACAATGTGAAGATGTAGTAAAAAGTAAACACCCTACATGAGGATCTAATAATTAGGCTTAGAAACACCTTGTAGCCCTTCTCAGCTGCTAATAAAGAGTAAACCATCATGGGCAATCACAATTTCTGCCAAGGAGAATCTAGTAGCCACTTGCAGATACTTCGTTCAATTCTAGCAACAACCCCTAAATGAGGAATTTATAAATACTGATCTCCGTACTACTGCATTACTACGAATTGGCGTACAGTAGACATCAATTATCAAATTCAAGTATTCAATAATGATGACATAGCCATTAAAACTTAATTCCAAACCCATATGAATTCCTCGTTGAACCTAAATAATCAAAAAGAGAAAAAAAAAACCAAAGACAGAACATATCATAGTAGAAAAAAGGAAACGAACGAAACTAGACATACCAATTTGAGTATCTGTGGTGGTGGTGGTGGTGGTGGTGGTGGTCGTTGTGTCCATAGCAGAAGAGGAGGAGGAGGAAGCGAATGGAGAGGGTTTAACTGGAAGCTTGGGAGCTGCGAGGGCAGCTTCTAGAACAGCAAACTTTGCTTCATCTTTCTTGTCACAAAGAGGCTGTACTAGATCTCTCCTTATTGCTCGTAGCCTCTTCTCTCTCTTCGATCTCATAGATTTCGCCATTTTTTTCGAACAAGCTTTGCTTTGGCTGTAGAGGTTTTGGTGGCTTAGCTTCAGGACTGCTAGGGTTTTGTAGGTTTGTGTGATTTTAATCGGTGAAGCGATTAGAGGATGTTTGGTTCTGAGGATTAGTATTTCTATTTCCGGATTAGGATTTGCTTGTACGAGTTCAAATGAATCTCAGCTCTTGAATGGCTTTATTAGAACTAGAATCCTCACTTTTTCAATTTTGGCTAATTGGTCCAAAGATCTCCTAAACTTGAGGTTAAATCCAACTAAACCCTTTACTTTTTTTTTTTTTTTAATTCCAATCTCTTGAATTACCAGGTCAAGGCAATGATGTACCACAGCTGTATAAAATCCAATATGACCCTCATGTTAACCTGAAATTTAAATTGGTCCAGATTAAAAAAAAATAATAATAATAATTTGGTTTAATTTAATAAAAAAATCTATGTTAACCCGAGCAAAAACTAATCAAAATCAAATAATTTTTATTAAAAAAAAAATTAAAAAAATATTATTAAAAAAATTTTTAATACATTTTTTTAAAAAAAAAAAACTGTAATTATAGTTCTATCCAGATTAACTTTAAAACTAGATAGTACTTATTAGATTTCTGTTCATTGACCCAATTAAAAAGAATATTACATAGGATGTTAATATCAACTCTTATATTTTCGATAGAAATCTTGAAAATCTGAAAAAAAAAAATGTCATATAACTCCCGAGAATGAAATAACTAGGATGTAATTCCATACAAAAAATAATTAATACTAGCTTTGATACCTGCACGATGTCATGGGTCAATTTTTTTACATAAAAAATATTTAAAAAATAAAAATTTAAAAATCTTGGGTTTTTCTGCAAAGTTATACCCAAGAATCTTGGGTTTGGCTGCAACGCCTGACCTAAGAGTAATATTTATAATATTAATAATAAAATTAAACTTGCATGATCCAAGTTTAAGTGAGTCTGACTGTAACACCGGACCCAAGAATACTGAATGTGAGTCTGGCTATAAGGTCGTGTCATAAAAGTGTGATAATTAAATAGATTAATTAAAAAAATAAAGAAAAAAAATCAACTTGAAGGAAAAAACTAATGAAGAAAAAGAAAAAAAAACATTGAATTAATTGGGTCAACCTTTTAAATCAGGTTATCCCGTAAAACCTGGGATTTGCTTCATGAAAGTTTGATAACTAAATAGAAAAAAAATGACGGGTTCACCTAGAATTAACCGGGTTAATCCATCAAACCAAGTTAACCCGTCAAGCTCAAGATACGTGTCATGAAAGTATGAAAGTCTGATAATTAAATAGAAAGAAAATTAACTTTAACAAACTAAACTAAATGAAAAAAATAACTCGTCAAATCAGGTTAACCCATCAAACCCGAGATTCATATCATGAAAATCTGATAACTAAATAAAAAAAATTAACATTAACAAACTAAATCAAATAAAAAGAAAAAGAAAAAACAAAAGAAAAAAACAGTTATATAATATAATACAATATAATAATAATAATTATTATAATTATAATGAAAAAACATGGGGAAAATTTAAAAAAAATGAAAAAAAAAGTGGGGAAAGCTAAAGCTAAAGCTAAATTCTCAACCACCTCAATATTGAAAAAATAAATTTAACAAAGATAATTTTAAAAAAAAAACATGTGGGGAAAACACTGTAGCCAAACAAAAACCATGTAAGGGAAACACTGTAGTAATCCATAGTATTTTTTTTTTTAAAAAAAAGCTACAAAACTAATATCTCAACCAGCTCAATATATATAAAAAAAACCGTCAAAGACTATCTAAAAAAAAAAAGAAGTCAATTTTGGGTAAAAGAAATGAAAAAAAAATATACAAAAATGGAAACAAAAGCGAAAAAAAACACGTGAGGAAAGCTACAGTGTTTTAAAAAAAAACAAAAAAACTAAATTTTCAACTAGCTCAATAGTAAAAAAATAAAATCAACAAAAATAATTTTTAAAAAAAACAAAACAAAAGGAAAGAAAATATGTAAAAAATGACAATTTTGAACAAAAAGAAAAATAAAAAAATAAAAAAAAACATACGGGGAAAACTAAAGCTAGATTATCAGCCAGCTTAATATTAAAAAAATAAATTTGATAAAAATAATTTTTTAAAAAAATATATGGGGAAACACTGCAGTAAAACAAAAACTATGTAGGGGAAACACTATAGCAATCCATATTGTTTTTTTTAAAAAAAAACTACAAAGCTAAATTCTCAACCAACTTAATATAAAAAAAAAGTAAAATCTACAAAGACCATTTTGAAAAAAAATGAATAAAAAAATCATAAAAAAACAATGTATAAGAATATTATAACAATCCACAATGTTTTAAAAGAAAAAAACTACATAGTTAAATTTTCAACCAGCTCAATATTTTAAAAAATTAACAAAGATAATTTTGAAACAAATTTTTTTTTTTTAAAAGAAGAAATCAATTTTAGGTAAAAAAACAAAAAAAAAATATGTAAAAAAAAAAACTGCTGCTACATTGAATAACCCATGTGATTTAGAGTATTCTATAATATCAATAATAATAATTATTTTTTTCTCATAGTTGCAGCAATGCCGAACATCTCCACTGAATAGAAAGGTGGAACTGATTAGATACATAAATTAAAACAAACAAACAAACAAAAAGCCAGCCTTTGATTGACAAGTTCAGCTCGACCAAAATCTCATACAACTTCCTGATTAACTAGTTGATGAAGCCATACTATAATTTATCAAATACAACCTTCAAAAGGCAGTTGAGCAGCATCAAAGCTTCAACTTTTGAAGCCTTTCCAATGAACAGAAGCCCAGATGCCATCAATAGAAACAAGCTAATTGGTCAAGAAACATAATGAATGCTAATTACCTCCCTCGCACCCAGCCCCTCTCTTGCCATATCCCCGTTCTGGAGGGAGCTTCAACTTGCGTTTATATGGGCATGCCTCACAGGCACAGCATAAAGTTTAGATTTCTGTATTCCAAGATGAACAAATTGATCATTTAATTCGTTCCCCCCCACAGGCACAGCATAAAGTTTCTAGAAATTATATGGGCATGCCTCACCAACCCCAACTCGCAACGTGAGAGGTTTTCCACGATTATAGCTGCTATCGAAAATCTTACCACTCTCCAAGTTCCCGACATAATGTGCCTGTGCATTTGTTCATCCACATAATTAAGTACCCGGGAAAGCATATAAAAAACTGCAAATCTCCAATATATCACATGGTTAAGTTTTAAAACCGGCTTAGATGTGATTCAAATTTGATGGTATAAACCATATAGCTCATAAAAATTGCCAAACGGTGCCTGCCCACAAAAACTTGTGGACATAACTAACGATTTTGGTTACCTGCTTTTCTTCTGAAGTCTGAAATGGCTAAGAAGAAGGAAGGAATTTCATAATTACCTTAATGAGCTGTCCCTTGACAGCCTCAGGGCCAGTGCCCACAGTGTTTTCAAAGAAGGCAAGCCCGGAAGGAGCAACTGTTAGTTCACAAGGAGCTTCTTCTGCTGTTGCTCTGAGCTGTAGTTGTAAAATAACATCAAGGAGGCTTTTGCAGAAGCCAAGACCAGTTACTTCTCTTCTCTTGAAAAAAGTTTGGCTTTCACTCAGCTAAGGCTGTTGAGAAAAGTTTTCTTGATGGTGGCCGGAGAATTCGGTAGTTGGTGCTTTTGTTGCTTCAAAATTGTTAGTGGGCAGTGTTGTATTGGGTGTGCTGAGATTTCTGGGATTGTAATTCCCGACTGAAAATGACCACTCCCAGAAATTTGAAAGAGATGAACAGAATTGGGTTCTTGAAACAGTAGTCTAGTGGTGGAACTGTTAAAAAGAAAGCTATCAAGATTCAAGCACAGTCCAATTTACAATCAGAAGAAATATTTTACAGGATAAGCTTCTAATGAAGCACATTTTGTGAAACCATAATTTCCTTAAATAGTCTGTAAACCTCAGATATTGTTAGCAGAGCCAGAAATCCCAGTGTTAAAACGTTGATGTGATAGATTTCTTTGTCTTGTAAATAAAACCACAATATCTTCGGAGAGACTGATTGCTAAAAAGAACATGCGACAAATAAAAACATCCTGGTTATAGCCTTGGTGCTAGCTTGAGATGACATTCCCCCATTCTGGTTTTGCCAGAATCCCAAATCAGATCAACTTTGATGACAATAAGTTTCAAGGGAGATGCAAGTGAAAAAGATTCGAGTTCACGTTGATCTACTTGATGAGTAGAAAACAAACAAAACCTACCTCGAAATTATGATAAGAAAACCAGTAGAACTGATTATTTCACCTTGATTTAATGAAAAATCCCAAACAAAAGTATATATGAATATATCGATGTGTAAATAACACTAAAAGTCCAGCTGATTTATGGATCCAAGCTGAAGAGCAAAGGTTAGTCAACCTCGAATTCTCACTAGTCACTATCCAAAACAAATGACAGAGCACGAAGCATAAAAAATTCTTCTTCCCCACTGCCCATGTTCATCTTCCGAGATTCTGTTGACTCAAGAATTTTAAGAATTGAAACGAAGTTAGATGGAAATCAAGAATATGCGATCGTCTCTCTATGAACAAGAGACAGTAAGCCCATTACAATCAGCATGCGGTTTCATTAATTAGCGCACAGTTCTTCAATCTTTATGTGCTGCCTGAAGACAGGAAAACTGAGCTCTCGATAACAGTAATCCACTTCAGATACAACTAGAGCCCCTGGCTTTTCTCACATTTTGGTTAAGCACTAAGTTCCTCACCCTTTCTGCATCATCCCATTTCTTATTTAAAACATACAAATCAGATACAAGACTATAAATCCCTCCATCATTCTCTGGTTTTATATCCCTCAAGACCTGCCCTATCACTCTATCAGCGATGTCAAATTGCTTATGCATCTTGCACGCTGATAAAAAGGAACCCAAGATGACAATGTTAGGCTCAAATTCCATCTCTTTAATAACCTCATAAGCTTCTTCTAACAACCCTGCCTTACCAAACATATCAACCATGCATCCATAATGATGAATTCTAGGCTCCAAACCAGTCTCTTTGATCATTTTAAAATACTTGCGACCCTCTTCAATCAACCCCTTACGCGCACAGGCATTAAGAATCCCCGTGAAAGTCATCTCGTTAGGCCTAACACCTGCTTCTTGCATCATCTTAAACAACGATAACACCTCTTGACAAAAGCCGTGTTGCGCTGCACCACATATCAATGCAGTCCATGTCGAGACATTTCTTTCTTGCATCAAAACAAAAACCCAGACAGCATTCTTAAAGAATCCACACTTGGCATACATGTCAACAAGAAGCGTGCCAATATCCACGTTCAACTCCCACCCATTCTTCACTACAAAGCCATGAACTGATTTCCCAGCTAACAATCCAAGAGAACCCATGTGTGCACAACCCGATAAAACAGAACCTACAGTCACTTGGTCTGGTTTTGGGTTCTCATTAGCCATCATTTCTCGAAAAAATGACAACCCTTGATCCCGAAACCCATTATTAATATAACAGGTAATCATGGCGGACCATGAAGCTGCATCCCTCACAGGCATAGCCTCAAAAAGAGAACGTGCTTTATTGATGCTCCCTGACCTTGAATACCCAGTAATCATCGTGTTCCATGTAACTATATTTCTCTGAGGCATTTCATCGAACAAATCACACGCTTGATCAAACGACATGACAGCGTATGCATGCAGGAGGCAAGTGGAAACATAAACGTGTGTATTGAAGCCAAGTTTGATTATATGGGAATGCAAGTGGTGAATTATCGTGAGGTTCTTGAGATGGGTACATGATTTTAGAGTAAAGAGTATTGAGAAGGTATCAAAAGGTATGGATTGGCGGTGCATATGAGTGTAGAGTTGCAATGCTTTGTGAGGAGAAGAGGCGTTTTTTATGGCTAAAACCCATGTGTTGTAGCTTTTTCTGGGGATTTGCCATTTTGTGGATTTGAGGAAGTGTGAGAGAGGAACTAGCATGGCTCATTGCGTGGTGGTGGTGCTTAGTTCCATTAAAACAGTGCAATTGGCATGGATGAAGAAGAGTCGAGACCAAAATGACAATAATTCCATTGGCTTGCTTTAACACAAGCAGATACAGGCATCGAATCAGCGGAAACGAGTTGGGAAACAGCAATCACCCAGTGTTGAGTTCAAAAAAATATCAAGTATGTTGGGAGGATGACTAATTCTCCGGCGATCTTAACTGTTTATTTTTTTTAAAAAAAAGATAAAAAAAATTTCTCAATTAAAATTGTATGTACCGACAGATAAATCAGTATCTTGTAGTTTAAAAAACCCAATAGACTATTTTGTTTTTAATTATTTTTTAAATGTCAAATATATCTTATAAAAATAATAATTCTATCTTGCATGCTTAAAAAATTCTTTATTAATAACAATTTCATTATTATACTGCTCTAATTTTCAATAATTTATATTTAGGTAAACAGTGAAATTACACTAATTTACAGTAATAACAATAAAAGTTTTAATATATATATATATATATATATATATATATATATTACAATAATTATCCTTTTAGGCCCATAAACGCTTGGGGTCTTTTCAATAGGCCAGGCGAGGGGGCTTGTCGGCTTGATGTTCTATACCCATTAGCGCTTGACTTTTTTAAAAAATCCAGGTTTTTTTAAATGGCTGCTTTCAAATTGTAAGGAAATGTTTTTTTTTTTAAAGCTCGAAGAAGTGGTGAATTTCCTGCTCACCTCCTGATCACAAGTACTTATAAACTCCTCGCAGATATTTATAAAGAAAGTTTTTTTATTTGTCATTTTAATTTATATTTTATGAGACTATTCTAATTTCATGATCTAGTTTACGGGTTTGATAAGTTACCTTAAGTAAACTTAAGTTTTTTTAATTAATTTTTTTAATTTTATCTTTTAATGTTGGATTGATTTTAAATTGAATTTCATAATTTATTTTAATTTATTTTCTACGAGGTTATCTTAGTCTCATTATTCGAGTTGCATGTTTGACATGTTAATATGGGTTGACTCAAGTTGTTTTTTTAATTAGTTTTTTTTTAATTTCATCATTCAATTATTTTGAGTTGATTGGGAATTAAATTTCAAAATTTATTTTGATTTGATTTTTATAAGGTTATCATGGTTACTTAACTTGGATCATTAATTTAACAGGTTTATTCGAGTTGATCCAATTCAATTTATTATATTACTATCTTGATATTAAAAAAAATATCATCTTAAAATTTTATTTTAAATCAATTATTATTTTTATTTTTATTAATTATTTTGATCATTTTAAATCCTAGATAAATTTTTGTTGTGCTGTGTATTTTCTTTTATGTTAAAAATTAAATAACTTGACGAGCGCGGGTTAGTGGTATGCTTTTGACGCTATTTGGACAAGGGACAACACTATGTGATCCGTACGAACAAGAAATGACATGAACACTCTCGCTGAATGTTGAAATACGGAGATAAATCAGCGGGCTGTCCCTTCGGGAAGTGACGCCAATTTGCTAATTAAAATGAAAGAAGGTTTTTGAATAACATGTTACGACAGTACTGCCTTGAGTTTATAGGAAGATATACAGTCTAGGAGGTATTAATTATAAATAAATAAATAAATAAAGACGTCTAAGAAATATAATTAGCCATACTCACGTACCGAATTAAATGGGAGATACTTAGAGACAGAGACACAAGATTAGTGGCTACAGAAGGATTTATTACATATTGATGGCTTGACAGGTGGCCGGGATCGATAATCAATTTTGTTTGGCTTTTGATTATTAAAAACTTAAAAGAGATAATCATGGAGTTGTCGGCAGAACTCTAATCTAAAGATATTGAGATTTCATGATGGAACGGTGGTCCATACCGTCTTGAATTTGTTATCTAGAAGTTTAACCATCAAATTAAAAGCAGTGCCCCCCCACATGCAAGCCCCACTCCCTCAGCATTAGCCCAAAAAAAAAAAAAAAAAAAAAAAAAGCCAAGGGTAATTTA
>Ga0325410_1004834_pt1 | contig 15008 bp, 10 predicted proteins | sample PopdelMetagenome_16_FD_206182 | JGI IMG/M metagenome (GOLD analysis project Ga0325410, IMG submission 206182) | Populus deltoides microbial communities from Bellville, Georgia, United States - Xylem-PdIQD-R3 | ecosystem: Host-associated > Plants > Phyllosphere > Stem > Wood/Secondary xylem... | reverse complement strand
TTTTAAAAAACATCTCACACCACAATACAAATTTATTTAATTTATGTGGCATATTGGGTGTTGCACCTGGCATCTTCTGATTAATGTCCTAGAGCATAACATAATGGACAGATGCAAAAGAGATAAATTTGTTTAGTTGAAAAAGTACTGACAAAAATATAAAAATAAATATATTTATAAAACAGTTTTAAACTAAATTTATAGAATTTATATACTTTCAACATAAAAAAATACATGAAAATATATCATTTCTATCCTAACCATCTCTATCTTCATTTTTTTTTTGTTGGGTACCGAAAAAATAATCAAACACCCGAATATTTGAGTATGGCATCGTCGTTGGAGGATTTCAAGTAAAAATTGCGGGTAAAGTTTTCAGCAAGTAAATACTGAAAGTTTATATCCTGTATATTTGTAATAATGGTATCATATTCCATTGATGAATGTTGTCCACACTTGTAGCTAAGCATCCATAAATTGAAATAATAAAGCAGAGACTGGTTCAAGCATTCCTTCACGTTTATTCTTATATACTTCAACTACTTTTTCCAGAAATCCCTTTTCAGATACCCTTCCATTTGAGCTACTAGCTCGAGTTAAAGAAGCTCATACTAGGATTTTTAGAGAACCAAACTGAACAGTGTACCTCAGGCTACTCAACAATTAGCAAGTTATTTTCTGTTAGTCCCTCGCCAATGGTGGGATATTCAGGAGACAGCTGCCAATCTCCATCCACCAAGAACTTGATTTCATACCTTCAACATTGAAAAACAATGGGGGTCAGGACACACGAAGAAAACAGAAGAAGACTTGATAACAAAATAGAATTCGGCTTGCTCAATAGAATCGCACCTTCCAGGTCTGAGCATTAATGTTGCCGAGAACTTAGTAAAAGAACCATCATACTCTGGTGATAAGTGCTCCCCTTGACTCCAGCCATCAAAGGAGCCCATTACTTGTACACTCTGAAAATAGATGAATCTTTATGAGAGGAGGTTATCCCACCACCAAATTCCTTTACATTACTCAAAATATTTTGAAATCCAGATTTGTCGGTACAATTTCTTAGGAATATGGTGGTTTCTTGCATTCTCACCTCTGCCATGCCACACCAGAACAAGGATACCTCCTTGGATTTTGCAGCATCCACATCCTTTATTTGCTCCTTCAATTTTTCTTGGAGAACTTTACAGCAACACAAACGCCAATTGAACTTTTGTGAGGAAAATGATGGAAAAGCCTCAGTAAAGCAAAAGCATCAAAAGAAATAGTAGAGCTACATTCATTGTGTTAAGAAAAAACTAAGGTGGTTGTCTTGAGACGTAATTACATGCTGGTTCACAAAGCTAAGCAACACAACAAAGTTGACCTTAAAACATGCATGATGCACTTAGCACCATGTGCTCAAGCCACAAGAAACTGAGGAAATTATAAAAGGAAAACCTTAAATTTTTAAGATTTGCAATTTGACCTTGCTTGCAAGATTGCTGCATTGCACTTGCCATGCATTTGGAGAAGCCACAAAATTTACTTGTTCAAAAGGACCAAAATTACAATCATAAAACATGCATGCAAAAAGCTATGTACCTCTTGAGCGTGAAAGCAGGTGAGATTGTACGTATTTCCCATTTATCTTTCTTGACCCTTCTGGAATTTCATATTGAGCTATTTCTTCTGACAGCGTGACCAAAGCCTGCCCATCAAAAGAAAAAATTAGACTACTTCTGTATTTGGTTGACATTACCAAGATATGGAAAAGGTACATAGAGCCTTTTATGATTCACAATATCTGATTTATAGAGGGAGCACGTGCAGCTAATTCTGCCTAAATCCATTCAACAAAGCTTTTAGATCAACCAATTAGACGCTTTGATCTGTATTCAGCAAAATGCAAACAATTATGGTTCTGCAAATATAAATAACCAAACTACTAAAATAAGCCCTTTGCTCGTTCCAAAGTAAAAGAAGATCCTAAAGAACTTCTGCTTGAATTACTAACAAAATACATGTATAATAGAGCTTTCGAGCAATAATGCCCATAGAGGCTTAGACTACTCGCACACAAAACATAATGCTAACCCAAGACTGGGCCATATCCCTAACCACTGATTGTTGAATTGCCTGGATCAGAGCCATCCATACAAGAGTGGTTTGAGGGACAGGTATGTCGCGCATCCACAGTTCGAGGAGTGTGACACTTTTTTATTGCTGGGGACACTGACTCATGCTATACATGGTAATAAAACATCAGCAGTTCTTCAATAAGCTTCAGGTGAAGAAAAAGGAGATATTTCTCATATGAAAAATGGGAGATTCAGAAAACGAGACAATTGTTCAAATAGTCCACTGTTAACCTGAATTTCAAGTTCCATCACAGCAAGTTCACTTTTGAAGTTTACCAGTGCATCCTCCATTACATGCAGCTGCAAATTTATTATTTAAAAAAAAAAAAAAAAAACAGAGGATGTTAGACCAAAGGCTTCATACAACGACATCCCACTAAAAGCACAGCTTTTGGAAGCTTTCATATAGCATCAGAGTTCGATGAGTGGGCTCTTTCAAAATTGAGACACTGCATCGTAAACTTTATGTGTATCTTTTCAATGCGAACATCTGCCATGTAAACAATCCAAACCAAATATATGCATCTGATGGTGACATTGTTTCAATGAGCAAGTCATGTAGTGTGAACTTCACCAATAAAAAACTATTTTCCTTTATTACTAGTTTTCTTTTTTCAAAGAAAATTTGGAGAAAGTGTTCATTTTTTTAAAGAAAGAAAACAAATTTTTTCACCAAAAAATATAAGAAATATATCACGATTACAACTGTTTTTCATAAAACTCAAAATCATAATTTGTTATAGCTATCTTAATGTTTTAAATTCATGATAATCTAATTTTTAATATTTTGTATTCATGATAATCTAATTATAGAATTTTTATTTAAAAAAAATAAAAAAATTATCATAAAAAATTGTATTGTTAACTAAAAAACATCTTTATTTTATTTATAAGAGGAATTAAATTTATGACATTAACTAAATATGAAAATATTCAAATACAACATCTCTCCATCCAGAAAAATAGAAAACTATTTTTTCAGGTTTTTAAATTTATACTGAGTTTGGAAAACACATTTTAAAGGTTCTCAATATTTTTCGTATACAAGTTTTCACTATTTTTCAAATGAAAAAAAAAAGATGTGAATAATACAATTATTTTCTTTTATATACATGTTTTTTTTAGCAAAGTAAAAGATTAAAATTATTTTTTTAATATTTTCAAGAAAATTTTTAATTTGAATTAAATAAAATTAATACTCTATAATTAGAATATCATGAATACAAAATATTAACATCACTATTATAAATTATAACTTTGATTTTTATTAAAAATATTTGTAATCTTGATGCATTTCTTTATGAAAAATTTGTCTGCGTTTTCAATAAATGAACATGTTTTTCAATTTTTTAATGGAAAAGAAATATTGGAAAAAGAAAATAGATTTTTGTTACTAAACACACCCCTAGTTTTCCACATGCAAAAAAATATTGTATTTAAATAAGTTTCAGTTTTTTTAAAAATTAGAGTATTATTATATTTCTAAACAACTTCTATAATTTTCAGAGACCATATTTCCTCTGATAGCATGGATGAATTTACCATGTATGTCACGATGATATTCCAAATTGCACTCTCTTTGTTGATGTAATTCTGACAAAGGAACCAAAGGTTGTATCTACTGAAAGTTTTCAGATAGGTATTCTGGAGTCCAGAGTACTTGGGATATGCAGAAATCTAGCATATGCATTGCAACTTTAGAGATACACAACATATTGAAGGGATTGTTTTTCTGTATGGAGCAGGGGTGTCAAAGTTAACATTTTTCAGTACCTAGTGTCATCATGGTCGGGGGGCAAGTGAGTTGAGAATAACAACTTTTTATGATAGTTAAATGGAGAAAAACGATCCATCCAAATGACCCAAAACTTTTGGGACAGGGATTTACTTGTGTCTAGTATTGGGGCTTGATAAAAAAATAATAATAAAAAAAAAGTACATGACAACTGCAACAAGATGGCAAATCATCCATCAAAGTCAGACCATGAATGTGTTATAGTCCTGATATCAGATATAAATCATATGCAGCTAGAATGCAAGCAAAACCACCAACAAAATGCATAAGGAATTTTTATATATAACATCAGGTTTTCCTCCAAAACATACCCAAGTTTCCACATATACAAACCTGTCGTTTGAGAAACCGGTTTTGCTGATTGGCTTCACTTAGTTTTTTTGTAAGGTTTTTTCTCTGAGAATCAAGCAGCAGTGCCTTCAACTGTCAAAAACTATAGAATATCAGTCCACGTTTCTTTCTCAAAGGATAGACCACAACCCAGACATTTTTTTTTTCTTATGGTGCATGTCAATTGGCCTAACAGAGTCCACACTTGGCAATTTCATTGTTATACAGTACTAAAGATTACAGCTACGACCTTAGCAGGCACATTCAATTTTGGCAGCACCAGAATTTCAGGAATGGGGTTAATGTCCAGCACATCCTGATGAAAACTAACGTCCACTTTCAAATGAAGCAGAGCTATAGCAAGAAATAGAACTTCACATGTAAATTGAAGAATATGGCAAATGAGACAGAACAAACAAAATCATAATATCAATGCTCATGTCAAATATACCAATATATTTTTACCCAGAAGAAACAGCAAAATGGAAGCTACTAATCCATTTGAGGTCAACACAGAATCACATGCTGAACATAATTAAAAGCAGTTTACTCCACTCGATGTTTATGAGGATGCCAGCAAGTGTACGCTATTGGCTTTTATGCTTCTCGTGTTTTCATTTAATTGTTGCATTGCTAGGAAGTATGCAGTTAAAAGTCTTTAAGGAACAGATGCCAGTCCAACCTTGAAAGATATTCGCTCTCTATTTATTTATTAATTTATTTATAGAAAGAGAAGGTCTCGATTGGAAGAGAATGCTAGTTGCTCCATGCCTGTTTGCTGTTTCAGCAATGACAAAACTCTGTAACTGATATTATCATACTTTACCAAACAGAAGTGAAAATGTGAGCTCACCTCATCACTGCTCAATGGTTGATCAAGAGGCTCTTCTGGTATATCCTCGGATGAATTCCCTTCATCATCTGAATAGTCTTCTGGCTGTTCTGACGAAGATTCCTCCAAACTAACAGGCATGGTATATGTTCTCCACAATACATTGCTCATCCAATTTTTCCTAGCAGAGCCCCAATAAGAATGAGCAAACCTTAGGTTGCTTGGTTTAATGGTGCAGCCAAACACATGATAAGGAAGCTTATGGATGCTTTCCACATCTAACATTCGTGAATTCCGTGAAAACCATGGTACTTGTTTGCCAATACAACACCTATCACCAATCATAACAAAGCTAAACATGGTCAGGAAGAGGTAAACTACTCTGAAATGCATTGAACAATAGGGAAATGAGGTGACAGTTACAGAAAAATCAAACAAAATGGGGTGCGAACAAAAACAATGGTAACTGGCAGAAAAAACTTGAGTCCTTTTCTGCAGTTTAAAAGCAAAGAGAAGAGGTTGCCAATGAAAAACATTCTCGGCATAGCAAATCTGAAATATATTCTCGGCATAGCAAATCTGAAATATCCTTTTCAGCAATTGCCAACAGTTTCAACTTTTTGAATTGGGAGATCCTATCCACACATAACAGTTGGCTTTGTCTCCCCTCTTTGCCGTATCAACTTAAAGATGCTATTGTAATCTTGGTAAGGGCATCGCAGAAAGCATCTTATCGAGAAACTATAAGCCCATCATACCATGATCATAAGCTCAGCTTAATTTATGGCATCAGTTTTTCTGAAAAGGAAAAGGTAAAATAACTGTAAAAGGTCAATCAGGAATGCTTACCTTGTAGTGCCTATCTCCATGTTGAAGGGTCCTGTGGTAAGGAAAGGGAACAGAAAGTCCAACATTAGGAGGAACTTCATTCTTCTTGAAAGATTAATAAATCATAGCACAAGCAATAAAATAAATCATGCTTCCCCATTATTTAATCATACAATAAATGGTTACCTATAAAAACTTAAGATGCACGGCCACACAATCATTTCTACATCCACTGGATATGCACCTATCCTATTTGATGGAAATCCTCAAAAAAAACTCTATTGAACTCATCAAGACAAAACCCATTTTCATATCATGAACCCCCATGCTTTGGTACATTCATTGGATTCGATCATAACATTTGAATCCTCACGGCGCGCTTCAAAACATTTCTCACCTCATACATTAAATATAACTAATGGCCGACACAAAGAGAAGCAAAAGGGAGTTCAAGACTACAATTATCCATCTTCCAAAACAGAAAAGGAGCAGAAAAACCCACTTTCCAAAATCCAAGAAGTGCTACGTATTGCTAAACCACAAAAATAGTAGAATTAACTAGCAAGTCTATTTACACACAGAGTGGAAACATCAAGCGAACACAACAATAGAATCATAGTAACATTTTGCATAAAGATTCAACCTTTCAACAAAAAAATCATGGGTTTACATTAATACATGAATGCATTGAAGTGTACTAAGTAGAAACAAAAAAAAAAAAAAACAATGTTGGCTGCTCACTAAGCAAAGCAAAGCGGTCTTGAGGATAGAAAGTGTGGATTTTTGGGTGGCAGAGAGGGGGGGAAACCGTGCATCTTGACACGTGTTATGAAAATATAAGTCCACGTTTCAAGTCAAAAGGGGTTAGAGGTTTTGATTCACCAATCACTTGATGAACATCTGGATTCTTTTTATGGGCTTTTGGTCTTGTTTTTGACAAATGGATGATTTGGCTACTTGTGTAGCATCTCCACACTTTGATCTTGAATTATTATAATCTTTGTCAAATGCATTGAGATTCAAAAGAATTTCATTTTGACGTGGGATACTTTTTTATTATTCCTTGTATAATTATTTTTATTGTATCTCTTTTATAATTATTAAGATTAAACGAAAATTTTAAAATGAGTTCAACACATAATTTGATGAAAACAAACATAAATTAAACTCATAGCTTGTTCATTTATTATTGTCGTCAATGCAAATTGTTACTGCAACATTTTCTTTAACAGGCTTCCTGTACCATCGGCAATTTCGTGACATATGACCTTATTTACCACCATTATGTATATTGCCTTTCTCGCCAATATCTTTGATCATCTTAGTTATCTTCTTGTTGTTGATGCCGTTCGGTTGGATTTTTTTTTATGATTAGATATTAATTTGCATTAGTTATTTGACCTCCATTCCCCGTGGATTATATTTTTTTTCAATAAAAAAATTTGAATTTGTGAGCTTTTTTGACATCTTTTTTACATAAAATAATGAAGTGTGAATAAACATACAATTAATAAATCAAAATTATTTATATCAATGAATAAAAAATATCATTAACAATAACTAATAACTAAAGACGTAACTGGAAAAATCAAGTGACAGATATAAATCAAGATATTTGATCTTTTAATAATGGATATTTATCGAGTTGTGTTCAATAAATTTGTTTATTAAAATAAATTTTTTATTTAATCAAATGATGGTAGAAATAGACACATATATGAAATTAATTAAATAAAATCAAAGAGAGAAAAAAATCTCATGCAAGATTGCACTTACTATATATATATATATATATATATATATATATATATTAAAGAAACTAGAAAATAAGCAAACCAAATAAGAAATAATTCAAACCATAAAAGAAATCAAATTCATCACCAAATACAAGGTCTATTCAAATTATTAAATCAAAATATCAAGACTTAGAGGCCGTTTGTTTACACGGTGGAGATTGCGGAGCCAAGCGTTTGGTAAAGAAAAAACCACTAATTACTGTTTATGGGCCCCATTATTTTCTATGTTCGCAACGCAGGATTGGAAGAAGCAGCCAAAGGCTGCTTTCACATGCGTCCCGCCTGTTTCCATAAATAATTAAGTTTTCATTCTCTGCGGGCTCTACATGGTAAGAAATTAAAACTAACAGAAAATGCATGGGGTGCCAGACCGGATAAAATAATTTATGCCAACGCCAAGCCATCACTAGCTTTCTTCTTATAAATGATGATTATGGCCATGTTTGGATTATGGTTAAATTATAATTATTTTTCTATTTTTAAAAATAAAAATTAAATTAAATTGTTATATATTAATATCAAAATAAATTTTATACAATGAAAAAATATTATTTTAATATATTTTAAAACATAACTACCAACTTGTCCGACCCAGTAAAATAAAATAAAATATTTTATTTTATTTTATTTTATTTTTTCTTTTTAATTGTTTTATTTAAAAAATTAATGTTTAACCTTAGTTAATGACTATAGTACTTGTCGAATGTATTTCATACGTAAAAAAATTGTAGATAATTTAATGGAACAATAAAAAATATTTTATATAAAATATTATTTATTTTATGATGTAATGACAGTAGTTAAATCTACAATATTTAAATTAAAAACCATCAATATTAATATATATTTTTTTAAAATTATTTTATAACTTTAATTTCAAAAGCATTCTTAATCAAACACATTAAATTATTTTTTGTTCAACCTCAATTTCAACCACAGTTTTAACCAAATATCTATTTTTTCAAACCAACCTCAACTAAAAATATTTTTTATAAAAAAACTTTTTTCAAACCACAACCACAACAGCTACCGCAATACCAAACACACTCTTAATCTCCTTAATGCTAAATCCATGTCTCCCACTAGAAAAGAAAGGCATTGATTAGTCCCACTCATGTAGAGATAAAATGAAAGGAAAGCATACACTTGATAAATGATATATACGACCGGCAATCATGCTCTTGGTTCTTTCCTTTGTCATGGATTTTGACTATTCAAGATAGATTAGACCCATTTAAGGAATGTTGTGGTCGTTTTACGAGATATTCATATCAAAACGGGTGTCATTTCTACAAAAGTAGAGACCAAACACAATATTTCAGAGGAGAATTCACATGACCCATTTCTAAAAGTAATTGTGATTATAATTTGGTCTCTGGATCCCATTTGATGTACACATGTGAACAACTTTGGGACCTTGTGGATTTGATGGATTTACACACCAGGAGAGAGTCACACCATGCAGGATTCTCGTGCCAGGATGAGCAGTCGGACTCATCCCTCCTCAAAAGCGGCCCCAAGGAGACCCACCCACGGGCCGAACCTGTGCATATCTTCGTGGGTCAACCTAGCTAGATCTCTGCCTCATCTACCAATAAAATAAATAGTACATATATTAAATACAGGTACACTCCAGAGGCACGTGACTTTCTCACTAGTGGGTGTTCATTACTAAAAAAAAAAAAAAGTATTAAAAAAGCATTTTTATTTTTAAGATTTATTTTTAATATTACCGTAACAAAAAAAACACTGGTGCTAAACATGGTTATTGTGCTAAACAGAGCAGATCCTGGTTATTGTGCTAAACACTCTTAATAAAAAAAAAAAAAAAAAACTAACTTCAAGGTTGCAGAGCAGATCACTCGCCAGGGTAATCGTTACAAAGCAGAACATTCGACCCAAATTAATTCACTCTCTGTTCAAGCATAGTAAAGCTATTTGACTTGCTTTCAGGAGTACAAGTAAGTGGAGAGGACGCCATATATAGTAATTCACTCCCTGTTCGAGCATAGTACAAGTCACCGGAGACTGGAGAGGACACTGTTGGTGAGTGAAAAATAAAATAAAGAGATAAGGTATAATGTACAATGTCAAAGACTTGTGCACAAATCCAACAGCTACATTAAATTGTTTTCACCAGATGTTTTTGTTCCTTAATTTCTCCACGTTTTTTTATAAGGTGTTGTTGTATCTTCGAGATAACCTTTTCATCATAATTTCTTTTTTGTATCATGACATGGTCCGTCTTGACCAAGCATGAAAATGTAGGATTTAGTTGACTTTCTAGAGGATCAACTAGGTTCCTGTCCATCTTAAACCACATTTACATCTGGTGAAATTCTTACTAGAGAAGGATTTATCCATTGTCACGAGTTACGTATATGCTTATGGCCTCAATATTTCTCTCCAAAAATAAAATCAAAACATAGAAGATAATACCTGGAAAAACTTGAGAGAAGTCTTCCTCCTTCCAGGATAGTATTGATTGGGTTCTCAACCTATTTTTATCTCAATTAGATCCCTATTATATCAATGAATTCCTAATGAGATCATCCATCCATCTGCTTTTTGTCAACAAAATTGTTGAGTAGACATGAAAACCGATGAAATGGCATTTGCTTTAGTGAATGGCCATCCAACTTCGATCTAGGTCTAGCTACTTCCCTACCGAGAAAAGTCGTCAATCATACTCCCAGTAGCAGGCCTTTCTTTCCTAGTCTCTATATATTTACCAAGCAACATTTCGAAAGACTCATATTAAATAAATCTCTCGTCTCTTGCTTTATTTTATGAAAGTGTATCACTATTGAGTTGAACATAAATTAACATGAACTGAGATATGGTTTTCTCTACACTAGTACTTCTCTTTCTTAACTACGAGTCAGATTTAACCGCACTATATATCTCACATATCAGCTCGGTAAGGTCATGCTAGCAGAGTCCCGATCCTAGCTGACCCTATCCGAAGATCTCTTCAAACTTTGTTCGATTGGCATAGAGTGTCTTTGCCTCTTGGGGTAAATGCTTCGTCACTTTCAATGCTCTCAATTCCCTTCTTCACCGAGACAATCTCTCAAATACACATTACGATGTTGACTCGTTTTTCTTTTCCGATTCCTCTCAATGAAATTTAGCCATATTGCTTTAAATTAACAATCTGGAATTTGGTTTATCTTCTCAAAAAAAATAAAAAAATTCTGGACTTTGGTATTTTCACCATGTTCCAATGATCGTCCGGCCATTAACACCGCATTGGCAGATAGTGAAAATTCATTATTCGAATCTCACTGTCACAAAAAAATTATTTTTTCCTTTCTTTTTGTCGAAAACAATATGGTTATATAGATAGAACTACAAAATACAACCCACTTATAGAAAATATAACGTTTTCAAACGAAATTCCCATTGTAATTGCACGTAGAAGGAAACATAGTTATAAAATTCATGGGTTAGTTGAGCTCGGAATCTATTTTTTAAAGCTTGGATTGAGTTCAAAGATATTGTACAATCAAATTCAATTAACATGATAGATTAACGTCAAACCAAATATAAATTAGACTTTATCAACACCAATTTTGTTCTTTTTTAAATGATTTATATAAAAAAAATTAATTTAAGTTCATCCGATGATTTATAACTTGAATCATATTTGACAATTATAATTCAAAATTAAAATATTATCACATGATAAACTAATATTTAAATATATAGGGTTTCAATAAAACATTAATGATAAAAATTAAATATAATTAAAATCCCAAATGAGGTTTTTTTTTTTTGTCATCAAAGTAAACCCTATTTTTAAAATGAGTGACCATATAAAAGTTTAAGAACTTGAAGAACACGGGGATGGGAAGGTCCAATCCCCAAAACTCCTTATTGGCCAAGTCAACCTCTCCATGAAGATCATTTAAGAGTTTGACATGATAAACGAGAAAATTTGAATGAATGAGTCTAAAATAGCGATAGCATTGCAGCTGCCGAGAATAAAACCTTCATGTTTTGGACATGATAAATGTAAAAAAAAAATCATCTTACATAAAAACTTGAGCTATAGATGATCTCACAAAGAAATATAATATTTGACATATTTCTCACATTTTGTACCTTAAAACCCCAGAAAGAAATATGATCTAACATAGCATTGCAGCTTCCGAGAATAAGATCTTCATGTTTTGGACACGTACGATAAATGTCATAGAATCTTCTCACGCGGAAACTGGGATGATGAGATTTGAAGTTATAATTACTTGGTCAACACTTTGATATTACTATATTAAAAATCTAATTTAACTCAATAACTTAAAATCTATGAGATAAAATCACGTGAAATTATTCATATTATTCTAAATCAATAAATACAAGACCAATTGTCATTTCAGACCGTCCACTACACTTCCCCCCTCTTGCAAAAACAAGAAATCACAAGAACTTTAGACGTAACAACTCTTGTCTTCTCCTCAGTTCTGTTGCTGAAACCAATCAGTTTTCTTGGTTTCTTTTGTTTCATCTTTTTCTAGTCATGGAGAACTTGTTAGGTTTGCTTAGAATTCATGTGACCAGAGGGATCGACCTTGCTATCAGAGATATCCGCAGCAGTGACCCTTATGTTGTGGTCAGGATGGGCAAACAGGTATTACATATGTTCTCTTGTACAGGTTCTTGTGTATATATCTTTGTTTCATTTCTTGCATCATTTTGACTTTTTGCTTCTGTTCAGTTTTGTTTCTTGTTTTTGGATTGGTTTGGAGTCTGGTTACTGTGATTTTTAATGTTATGAGTTACTTAGGTGTTGCTGTGCAAATTGTTTTACCCCTGTGTGCGGTGGTGGTGTCATGGCATTAATTAATTATTGGTTTATCGATTGTTATTAGGATTAATTAAAAATCATGAACTGGTCCTGTTGTTGTTACCCTTGGATGGCTGGTATTGATCTTGTTGTTATCATCTCTAATTAATTCAAATTCAAGGGGATGCAGAAAAAGAGAATTTCTTCTACTGAATCCGAAAACTCAATCAGCAAGGAACTTAGTCTTGGAACAGTCAAAACCAAAAATGAAAAAAAGTCTTCTTGACGTGGACTCTGTTCACCTTAGTTTTTAAGTCCTGTATTCACACCTTCAAAATTAATACTGATTTGTTATCCTATCTTCCGTTATAAATTCTCTCCAAGCAGGTAGGGTTCTTGTTCTTAGACTCACACTAATCAATTTCTTTTACGGGAGCTATCAAATTGATTTCCCACTTTGAAATTTAATATCTCAAAAGTTGCTCTTGTTATTTTATTACTCTTGTCCTTTAAAGATAAATAAGGCTTGCTTTCAATAAGAAACTTATGTTTCAGACTTTCATCATCAAGATAGAAAGATAATTAACAAACAAAATGTTTGGTTGTTTGTCTATTTTATTCTTGGCACTAGTTGTTGGCTACCAGCTTAAGTTGTTGTTGAATGATGAGAGTTGAGAGTGAGTGTCCTACGCTAAAATCCATCCAACTATATTTTTTTGGGTCTCCACACCCACAAAGCCTAACCCAAGAAGGAGTTAAAAAGACTGGAAATGGAAAGAAAATGGTTATGCTGGTCTCTTGTATTTTGATGTGGTTAAAGTTCCCTCTTGTGCTTGCGAAGCCTTGTCATAACATCAAGAATTTGAATATTCTGTGATTTTGTTTTCTTGAATTGATTTTTATCAATGTGTTCTCTTACAGAAACTGAAGACTCGTGTTATAAAGCAAAATATCAATCCTGTGTGGAATGATGATTTAACTCTTTCCGTTGTGGATCCAAATCTTCCAGTCTTGATAGTGAGTATATATAATAGTATTTTTTTCATCCGAAGAACTGAATGTTTCAAGTTGCTTAATTTTCGATGTGTCTGTCTAGCAGGCATCAACTAGGCTTCTTTGCTTCTGCTTTTAGATTTAGATTTAAAGTTATGATATTTTTTAGTTGTTATTTTGATTTGATACGACTAGATCTTCTCTTAGATCTAAAACTATCTTACTTATTTATAAATACATCTATTACACTATTTATATATTTTATTTAAGACAGATTCTCATCTAATTATAGCTCACTCAAATCTAATTACTCAGAATTACTTATTATTGTAGGCGCGACTACATAGAAGTAGAAAGCCTAGCTGAAATTCCCCTGCCAGGAAACCTTTTTAAGCAAAATCTTGTTGCAATATTAATGCAAATATAAAGTCAACATGTTTAAAGTTTCTTGTCTTTCTTCATGCTGAATTATTATGTGCTTTGGCACAATATTTTTTAGGTTGCTATAGGAGGATTTACTTAACAAGACAAAAGAATTTCATTGTTGGTGCATTTTAGGGTACAAGATAACGTAGTTTGTCATCAACATGCGTCCGATTAGCAGAATGAAATGCATTTCATTGTCGTAATGAGGACAAGATTTACGTACATTTAACTATGTTACATGCTGCTGCTGGCTGAATTCTTTGTGACAAAGTTCTTTGTTTATTGTAACTGCAGAAAGTGTATGACAAAGACACATTCAGCTTAGATGATAAGATGGGAGATGCAGAATTCGACATCAGACAATTCATAGAAGTCGCAAGGATGCAATTGGATAACCTCCCTAGTGGAACTATTATAAGAAAAATTCAACCAAGCAGGGAAAACTGCCTAGCTGAAGAGAGCTGCATTGTCTGGGCTAATGGCAAAGTGATTCAAAACATGTTTCTTAGACTTCGACATGTGGAGAGTGGCGAAGTCGAACTCCAGCTAGAGTGGATTGATATTCCTGGTTCAAGGGGCATGTAGATTGCCTATCTGTATGCTTTATATAGTGTACAGTTGAAGCTCACAACACTATAGTTCAGCCGTAAACAAGTTTCTAGCTATGATGATGTTCATTTTCTATTCATGGTGATTGAATGTCAAATTTTGCTATTTACATCTTTCGTATTTGCTAATCTGACTCTGCTCGAGATGTCGGCTTGTGCCATTCTGAATTTTTCTTGCGACACATGGGAAAATGAGGAATTTCCTGAGCATGTAGTGAATGTTCTTCACTGGTTGCACTCATATGGTTCATGAATAAATCCATTTGAGACATGCTATGTGCATATAGTGTTAAATTAGACTAGATTTGATCTAATCCTTTTCCTCTGGGCTAATGCAGGGAGGGAATTCTGAAGTATGACAGTTTGCTAGATTTACATAATTTAACAAGAGGTAAAAACAAAAAATACAAAATAAAAAGAAGAACAAATTTTATTGTCGTGAAAAAAGGCCTAAGGATTCTACAAGAAATTTTAGAGCCATTAACATA
>Ga0325410_1004829_pt1 | contig 15014 bp, 10 predicted proteins | sample PopdelMetagenome_16_FD_206182 | JGI IMG/M metagenome (GOLD analysis project Ga0325410, IMG submission 206182) | Populus deltoides microbial communities from Bellville, Georgia, United States - Xylem-PdIQD-R3 | ecosystem: Host-associated > Plants > Phyllosphere > Stem > Wood/Secondary xylem... | reverse complement strand
TACAATTTATTTTTTATATATTTTTATATATATATATATATATATATATATATATATATATATATATATATATAAATCATTAATTGATTTATTTATTGATGAAGTCCTAAAAATTCAATCAGCCTAGGAATAGGACTCCTGGGTTGAATAATCAGTTAATCAATTGGTTTTAGCAATCTCATATATTCTCCCTAACCAAGGTAGTTGATAACTTATACTTAGTTCTTGGTAAACCAAGGTCACTTGTGGCTAGTACCTGCTTGGTAAACCAAGGTGGAGGTGGAGATTTTCCGATACTTAAATAAGTATCTTTTTAAAGAGAAAAAAATACAAGAATATTATAGAAAGAGATGTTTTGGAAATATATATGTAGGAGGGAATGAAGATTGTGAATCTTTGTTCTGAAGGTTTCATTTGTCTCATGGTGTATTTATAGTTCATGAGTCTAGTCTTTTTTGTGAAGAGAAGAGTTTGAAGTGTAATCTTACCTTGATAGTGTTTAATGTGAGATAAATATCCCTTACATCTATATTAATGTTTGATGGGAATATGGTGGGTCATTGGAGAACTTTTATACATCTAAAAGGAGTAATCTTACACTGATAGCATTTAATAAGGGATAAATATCTATTACATCTATATTAGTGTTTGATGAGAATATGGTGGGTTCTTGGAGTACTTTTATATACTTAAAAGGTGTAGGGAGATTAAGGTCTAAGACCTCAAATGTAAGTAAGTCCATGGAGGCTGAGTTCTTCCTCGAGGTTAGATCCAATAGGGGTGGTCATTCCTTTGGGCGTGCCAAGGGAAGATGGTCGTTATCTTGGACTTGACTTATTGCCAAGTCTGGGACCGTTTGAGAGTGTGGTTGCAGTTGCTTTTCAAAGTGCTTTTTGTGCTGAAATGCATCAAAATGATGTTTTTTTTTTATTTTTAAAAATTATTTTTAAGATCAGCGCATTAAAACGATCCAAAACATACAAAAAAAATTAATTTTTAGTAAAAAAAATTTGAATTTTTTGGGAAACGTTCCCAAACATTCTGTAAGTGCCTTAGATCTGACATGTTTTCCAAATCCACATTACCTTATTCTCTTAGACGTGCCAAGGGAGGATGATTGTTCCTTTGGCCATGCCCAACAAAGAATGGTCGTTACCTTAGACTTGGCTAATTGTTAAGTCTAAGTACCTTGCATCTTACATGTTTGTCAGAACCATGTAGTTTTGGGCATGGTTGACTGTCAAGTCCAAGTGTCTTGAGTCTGACATGTATTCCAAACCCACATTACCTCATTCCCTTGGGCATGTCCAGGGAGGATGATCATTCCTTAAGGCATGCCCAAAGAAGTATGATCAATCTCTTAAGTGTGCCATGAGCTTGGCATACTACTGAGTCTAGCCAAGTGTTTGGGTATGGCTGATGCCAGACATAGCATGTTAGGGATTGATACACTACCAAACCCAATTATGTCTAGGTCTGGCTAGTACTAGACCAAATGTGCTCGATGCTTGACACACTACAAAGAGGATTGTCATTCCCTTGGGTGTGCCAGAGCTTGACATGCTACTAAGCCTAGCATGCTTGCGACTTGGCACATTGTCAAGCCTCCACTCAGGGCATGCTCATGCCCTTGAGCATGCCCAAGGAAGGAGGGTCATAAGAGTTTTTAAGCCCATTAAAAATAGGTTTATCATTTATAAATGTGGTTAATGAAAAAACTTAATGTCAAATTAAAAGTGAGGTTTTTTTATTAAAAATTATTCTCCAACAAAAGTTCTTTAACATAATTAAAAATTATAAATGAATGATAAACTAATCTCAAATAACCCTTGAATGATATATTTGTTAAACTAAAACCCTTTATTTATCATAAGAAATACAGTATTTTCTTATCATAAAAAATATAGTATTTTTCATAAAAAATAGTAATAAAAAATGAGCTTTCAAGTTTTAAAGATATCTTAAGTGAAATGGACTTTAAGGTTAAACAAGTTTGATTGGGCTTAAGCCTTGAATTATAAGTTTTTTCTCAAATAATTTTTAGACTCATAAAGATTATTTTTCGACCAACACATGAATAATTTTAGGTCCATAAATACTTTTTTTCTAGATCATAAATAAACAATTTTACATAGTCTTCTTCCTTAAACTGATTTTTCATTTATTTAAATACAAAAAACATTATATTAAAGCAAAAAATTGTCAGGCTAGTTTTTTTTATGACGAGTAATTAAGATAGACAAATGACATAAATGAATTCTAGTAATTGAAGTTTTCATATTACTTTTCTCCAGTTTATACTTTAGTTTTTCCTTTGTTTTCTCTTCTACTTTGAAGTTTAGGCTCTGTTATATTGTAGATAAATTTTGAATAATATTACCTAGAGTTTATGGAGCTTGATTAGTAGTGCAACTAATCAAGGCATTGTTGTTGGAATCTTATAAGATTAATTTTAATCATTTTATTTGTGCCATGAGATTAGTTATAAAACATTAAAGATAAATGATTAATTATTAACAATAACATATCTTCATCTAAATCAAATTATATATACTTTAACAAGTAAGTGTTCTTAATAATTTAATTAAATATTGTTTATTCAATTTATTCAAGCATGCTTATTCATGTTAAGAATTATACATTCTATCCTCTAGATTCTAGAAATGCAATTAATATATTCATTTAATTTCTACATTTCTATATTAAACTTTTTTTTAATAATAACATAATCAGTGATTTACAAACAATTCAATTGATATCAGATTATATTATTTAGATCACTAGTTTTCGACAAAACTATGGTCAGTTAGTAATCTATTGGTTTAACCAACAACTCTGTTTTTGTAGCTTAATCCAGTATTGTCATAAGTCATTTTTAGTAACATTGGTTGAGAGGTCGCAGGGCAGTTGAGAAATGATTATGAGCTTCACGGGGCTCTTGAAAATGGCTAGAATATTATATTTATATTTATATTTATATTTATATATATTTAATACGATGGATCAATCATTGTTCAAGTTCGTTAATACATGGAACAATAGGGGCTCTTTTTTGCAGTTTTTAGTGTGGACAAAGGTTGAAACTTTGATTTTCGGACACTTTTTTTTAAGGTAAGTTAATTAATGTTTTCTTAAAAACTCTTAAATTTAAATTAAAAAAATTATCATATCAATGTGCTTGTACTTAATACAAAAAACTTAAGTTTGCTTAGGATTTACTTATTTATTTGTTTTTGCCTATACTCGCTTTTATATAATGTCGAGAATTTATTGTTTATTGGGCTGCTATCTAGAATTCAGCTATCGTTACAGTAGTTAAAAAATTAGAAAAAGAGATTTTTGCTTTAAAAATCAAAATTTTAGTTATTTTTATCTAAAAATACATTAAAAACTCATAAAGCCCTGTATAAATTACCTAATAAATCCAAACACCACAAAATCACTAAAAAAAATTAAATCACTCCAAAAATCAATTAAAAAAAAAACATAACTTGTAACTTCGTATTTCTTTCTAAAATCATGTACTTTAATCACTTCATTATTTTTTATTAATGTTTTATATGTTATAAAATATATATTTTTTGTTAATGTTTCAAGCAATCTTATTATAATAAGATTGCTTTATGTGATTCATGGAGCTCTTAAAAATGCCCAAATTATATAAGTTTTTTTTTTTAATATGATGATTTCATTCTTCTTCAAGATGATTAATGCATTTGACCAGATGAGCTCTCAAAAAACCATATACATGGCTTTAAAATTTTTTTTTTTTTTTTTTTTTTTCTGTTTTTGGTTTTTTCACGAGCCAGGCCAATGGAAAAATCATGAACAAGCCGAAGCAGTAAACTAGCAGTGGCAGTGAATAACATGGGAGGTCCTACGAAACACAAATTCAGCTGTTCCTCAAGTTTCTCTTGTTCAGTCCTTGTCAATATGAGCACATTATCACGTTGGGTGGATCCACCTGAGTTAGACGTGGCGGCATATTGGATGATAAAGGCAGGTAGAAATTACGTGTAGAGGATTGGTTGTTGGGCAGCTGTCTAGGTTATGAGGAGTTGAAGCACGTGACAGGCACGATGCCTCCCCTCCCTCGAATGTCTGTCTGCGATAACTCCAAATTATTATCAGAAACTCCACCCTCCGAGGGCTTCTTGGCTCATAGGTTTTCTTCATTTTAGTCACTCATGCAGTAGCATTAGTGTCTTGACAAACTCAAGCGATGAACAAAACAACCTTAAGAATTATGTGAGAAAGGGTCACCCATCTCTGTCGACTAGAACTCAATTCTTAGGGGATGTAATAATGGGGTATTGGCAAGGGGTCCTGAGTAAGGTGAAGTAAGCTGGCAAGCGGTGGGCTATCTATTCCCTTCACAACTAAGCAATGACTAAACTTTAGGCTAAAAGAAGAAGAGTCAAGTCGTCGGGGAGGAAGCATTTAACTCCAAAATGGCTCTTATCTTCCACATCCAAGTGGCTCCCACTATATTTTACTTTCTCCTACAGATTATGGGTCCTACCCATTTCCCTACCATCTATCAGATCAAAGGCTTTAAATGCATGCTTGGGAGTATCGGTAGAAATGCTTTACAATGGAATTTGACCATACTCTGACTACGTATTTAAAAATGGGATCTCCTTCTCAAATTATTATATTCATGAACTTAAATGGGAGATATATAAATGTCCATATTGGACCCTTAACCGCCTAGAAATATTCTAGGTGTTAATTTGAAAGAGAGAATGAATAGAATGAAGGATGTTTCAAGGCCACATGATCCTGGAAACAATTCAAATGGTCCTCAAAACCTGCCATGAATGAACAAAGAATAGTTGTAGCACGTAGAAACTTTGAAATGATTGATGGGATATGAATTCTTGGAGTGTTTTTCCCATTTAAGCCTGGAGAATACTAGCTTCTAACCACCACTTGTTGTTTCATCAATGGACAACGATGCGCAATGAATTCTCCTCTGAGCAGACAGGTGAGAGACAGAACCCATTGCTAGCTCCTACAATTTGCAAGAAGAAAGTGGATGAGGTTAAAGCATTCACTACTACTACTGAAAGGAGCAAGTTGAGTCGGCAGTCACACTATCATAAGTAGGGACTATCTGTTTTGTAAGGAGCTAATGTAAGTCTCACGATAGCATGTGTCAAATGTAATGATGGTTTAGTATAGTGGTGGAGTATGACTTTGGCGATATATATATGGAGGGATATATATGGGGGGTTGAAGAATTGATGTAATTGTTTTTTAATGTATTTTTTATTTAAAAATATATCAAAATAATATATTTTTTAATTATTTTTTATATTAGCATATCAAAATGATCTGAAAACACTAAAAAAATATAAATTTGAAGTGAAGAAAAAAAATTTATTTTTTTCAAAAATATTTTTAAAACACAAAAACAAACAGGATGATAAAGTAAGTTGAGAATTATTTAGTTTGAAACTCCTTTCATATGTTGGGGTTGCTATTATAATTAGTTTCTTTTCAAGGAAATGTACATATCTATGTAAAATGTCAAATAATCATTTTAACCTAAAATTTATATGGTTGATGAAGCTTTGGAATAATTTTATATTATGTTTTTAAAAAGTTTTTTGATATTAAAACTTATATATATATATATCAAAAAACTATTTTAATCTAAAAAATTAAATTATTCAATAAGATTTTAGAAATTATTTTATATTAATTTCTAACACATTTTCTTAATCAAGAACTTTTTAAACTAGAAATTCTTAGATATTTATTTTTCTATTTAATTTTATTAGTTTAATTATTAAAAAGAATGAGATAATAAGAAACGACTTCTTGAAAGTTTAGTTATTATAGCTCTAATTTTTTAGACGAAACAGATTCCTAGGAAGGATATTATTGTGGGGCAAACTATTCTCTCTCTCTAGGAAAGTTAATACCACAATAACAGTTGTGTCCTGTTCCTACTTCCTACACTAGAACGATCAACCCGGGGTCACAATTACAGGCATCAGGTCACAGATGAAGGACAAGACCACATGGAAAACATAATATTCACAATTATGGTCGTATTTAATGTGGATGGTACCTAGGATGTTATTACATCAGAATTTTATTACTTTTCTTTCCTATAATAATCTCAGTTGTTTAATATTAATTATCAACTGTATAATTAATATACATTAATTCCAAATAATGCTCAATAGTTGAAGAGTTTCAACTTTCAATTTGTTTTTTTATTATTTGAATCTGCAGGGTCATGTGTGTAAGTGGCATGCAGTACAGCCCACTAATTTAAACTATCAACTTATCAGTGTAAATGCCAACTCATATGATTCAGGAATTCTGTGCAAATCACGATGTAAATTGAGGAAACTTTTCACAGAATATGTTATGCCATGTTAGTGACATTATTAAGGTGGCTAATTATGAACTAATGACAGTATATATACTTTGAAAAGCAGTAAAGTCTACAACGACTAGCTCATGATTATGGTCTGAACTCTACATATTCTCAATCTCAGGTTTGATTTTTCAATTCGACAGCAGTTTCTGTTAGTCTGGCAGATTTTAGTATGATTTTGCTGGCACTTGAATTAGCATGCATGTGGTACACTATGATTACCTCCTTGATTCCTTGAGCATTTTTCTTCTTTTCTTTTCTTTTTTTTTTTTAAAAAAGGAAAATTCAAGCAACAACTAAGAATCAAGGACAAGTGCAACACAAACTATTTTGACTAAAATATTTATATTTAATATATTATGAAGTGTTCTACTTTAAATTAAGAGAACTATCCAATACTATTAGCAATTGGTAGACGGTGTTAACATTTTTTTTAATTCTTTAAAATCCTTAATTTATTGTATCCTTAGTAAATTGTGTTATGTATTAAATCTAGAAGGTTGGGATCATGTTCTTATTACATTGTGTGTCAAATTTATTTCATATATGGTGTGGAAACATTGACCTAAGATAACTTTATTTTTTTCTTTTTATGAAGTCCATTACTTTAAAGAAGAAGTTGGCTATTAAAGAGATGGAAACTAGCAAAATACAAGGAATGTAGCAATAGAACAATAGAAAACAACACAAGGAACAAATTCTTAAAACTTATAAAAAGAATCAACTTCCTACATCTCAACCAAGAATACACTTATGATTTCTTAAGAGATCCATACCCGTGTGAATGAAAGAATTACAAAAGGATCGAATCCAACTTGAAACTTGATAAAAAAATAAGATGGCATATATAATTCTCAATTAGGAGTGTAGCCCTCAAAGACAACCTTATTCATACCTTACCAAATATACTAGAGAATGAAATAACATATCCTACCCTAAACTTTTCTTTTAAAGTCTTGTTGGTTACCTCTTGCAAGACCACGCCAATAAAGCATAAGATCATCTAAAGAGTAGGGTGTATACAAAGCAAAATCCAATCAATTCATAAAGCTATTCCACAGCAACCAAGAATCTTGGCAATGCAAAAACAAATGAATGACAGATTTAGAGTGACAAATATGGCAAAGATCTTTATGTTGAGGAATAAATTTTCTTCTAATAAGGAGAGCCCTTGTAAGTAATCTATCATTCAAGGTCGACCAAGCTAACAACATATGTTTTGAAATATAAGAGTTGTGTCAAATATCAGTTTTGTATTGATCACTAGGGAAAAAAGATTATATCTAAGAAAAGGGAATAATCTTTAACTGAGAATAACACTTTAATAACTAGAGCCCAAACAAGCTAATCATCCTTGTTTTTGTTGACAGTAGTATTGTACAGAATGCACAATAAATCATTTTGCTACTCAAATTCCCTCTGCCTTAAAAGCCTACTCCAAATGAAATTCCATCTCCATATGTATGCATCCCAGCAAACATATCAATAACAAACCCAGACATGAAGCTATTAATTATGTACAACTTAGGAAAGATAGAACATAGCGGCATGCTTCCAATTCAAGCATCCTTCTAAAATATGATATTGAACCCATTGTTAAGCCTCATACGACATAAGTTCCTTAGCACAACAGCAGTCAAGTTTGGGGAGTTAATGGTCGAGACAATACTAACCAAATCAGGGACAATTTCTTTTTAAATGTGGGGATACCATTAGTGAATTGGGGTTTATACTTATCCATAATAAATCTTTTTCAATAAGCATCATTTTTTAGGCCTAATCTCCAAATCCATTTAAACAACAAGCTTGTATTTTTTCACAATGATTGAAATCACTCTCAACCCTCCTTTATCCTTCTCATTGATAAACAAGTACCATGCAAGACGATGCATATGCCTTCTATCTATCACTCCAACATAAAGGAATCTAGCTTGTAACAAAGTTAGTTGCTTCACAATCACTTTATGATAGAGGAAAAAATGATAAAACACTTTTAATCAAGCGCACTCTTCCCACAAGAGATAACATCTTACCATTCCGGGATTGCAAATGACTCCTGATTGTTGACAGTACAGGTTTCCATGTAAAGATCTATTTAGGATTAGAGCCCAGAGGAAGACCCAAGTATTTCAGAGGTAAGGACTCACCTTTGCATTTAAGGAAGTTTGAAATTGCAATAGCATAATCCTCATTAATGTTAATTTATGTTAGACAACTCTTGTGGAAGTTGACCCACAAACCCAATCACTTACTAAACCAACTTAAAACTCTTTTCACATTCATCAAGCATTGCAAGTTATTTGGGATGAACAACAGGGTATTATCCATAAATTATAAGTATGAAATACTTATACAGTCATGCAAATCAATACGAGAAACAAACTTAACTGATAAGCTTCTATTGAGCATGACTGATATGCCTTTAATAACTATGTTGAAGAGCAAAGAAGATATGATATCTCTCTACTGCATAACACAAGAAACCCTAAAATCAGGACATGAATAACCATTAACTAAAACTACCATCTAGACTGTAGAGATACAAGCCCTTATCCATTTATGCCAAGATGAGCTAAAGCTCATATACCCCAAAATGTTGTCTAAGAAGTCCCACGAAACAGAGTCAAAAGCTTTGTGAAAGTCAAGCTTGAAGATAAAACCCTTCACTTTATGATGTTTCTGCCTTTTATAAAAGCTAATTGGTTAAAGCTAATGACGCAACCTATAACTTCTTTCATTTTATTTGTAAGTATCTTCAAAATCATCATAAAGATCCCATTAATCAAATTAATGGGTCTATAATCATTGAAGGTTCTATAATTTGCAATCTTTGGAACTAGCTTAATATAGCTAGTATTTAAACTTTTAGGTAGTGTGCCTGTATGAAAGAATTATGGGACCAATATAAATAAGTCAGTTTTCAGCAAGCCCCATGTCTTTTCATAAAAGTTGAAACTAAACCTATTTGGTCGTGGGGCCTTTGTCCCATCACTATTGAAGATGACATCATGAAGCTCATCAATTGTTACTGCTTATTCAAGATGATCAGTTTGAAATGACCTTAATTTATTAAATCCATGGCTTCCCAATAAAGGCCCATAAGTATTAGTCTTAGTAAATATTTGAGAGAAGAAGTTGAATTCCCCATCTTTAATCTCGTTAGAAGTTTTAAGACAAATCCCATTCTACTTAACATATTGGATGTGATTCCTATTACTTCAATGCTTAGTTGATATAAGGAAGAAACATGTTTTACGATCCTTAAGTTTTTAACCAGTTCAATCAAGCTTTCTGTCTCCAGATAAACTCCAAGTTCTTGTTAGCCTTCCACCTCTTAGAAATCAATGTATTTAGATTGCATTGCTCCTCAAGGTTAAGACCTACAAATTCAGCCTTACGCTCGAGGTGATCAATAGAAGCATACAAGTCTTTCACAACTTATTCTTGATTACCAAAAGATAGTTTATTCTAGTATTTCAATTTTCCTTTCAATGCATTCAGCTTTATGAGAATCTGATAGTTACCTGGAAAACCTTTCTCAATATTTTTCCAAAAATCACTAACCACACTGTGAAAATTCAGGTGCTTTAGCCAACAATCAAAACTCTTAAAAGGCTTCCATCCCCAATACACTAAATCTTCTCCAAAGACAAATGGGAAATGATCTGACATACCTCTACTAAGTCTAATCAATCTCAAAAAAGGAAATGAATCCATACATTGTGGGTGGGCAAAAAATCTATCTAGTCTACGCATTGAATCCCCTCTAAACCATATGAACTGATGGTTAAGGAGGTACTCTATCAAGGCACAAGACTGTATAAAGTCTTGAAATTCATAAGCATATTTTTTGTTATAGAAGCCACTATTCCTATCTGATGCTTTTAGAGTTTCATTCAAGTCGCCATAAAAAACCAATGGTATTCCATAAAAGAAAAATAGAGCTCATCAAATTCATTCCAGACAATTCTTAATATGCTAATCTGTAATATAAATCAAATATTCAGAGAATTCAATAGATTTTGCCGAAAAAATACTCCCATCCCACATTAAAATCATACCTCCAGATTTACCCATAACATCAATTAAAACCCATCTAATACAATGCCCAGGCCATAAGAAGTTAATTAAAGCAGAAGAGCAAATGACTACCTTTTTTTCAACAAGAAGACAAAAAGAAATATCATAATCTCTAATAGCCTCTTTTATAAATCTCCTATTAGATAAGGAACCAGACCGTAGACATTTCATGATATTATCATAGGAACATATTAATACCTGATTAAATAATCCTTAACTTGCTGAGTCTACCTCTCTTAGTTCTCTCTTTCTCTTTCGATATCTCTATGAAATTCAGCTATCATTGCAACATCATTATCACGACATACGATTCCTAATTTACATCTCATTGATGTAGTAGCCTTAGCCTTGTCAATATATTTCTAAGTTAAGCTTGCCTAGAGTCGCTGATTCACCACACGTATGCATATATAAAAAAGTCCACTAAGTATAAATTATGCTATGATTTTACAAATCCATATCCTTTTAAGAGTAATCTTTTCCCACTTCTCAATTATAAAAATTAGAATGTATATCCTTATTTATGACCCATACATTTTGCATGATGATATCACAACTCATCAGGCTTATTTTCTAATTTTTGTTTATAGCCCAACCATCTTACCTATTGTTATCACAGCCTAACATGCCCAAGTTCTCTTTATAACCCATTATGTGTTCTGTAGAGATATGTTTAGTCATCCCCAAAAGGTGGCTACTATTAATATTTTGAAACTCCAAGATTTCAGGAAACAAGTACTTATGGTACACTGCCACAATGGTATCAGCCTTGGGATCAAGACCACCTGTCACCTCCAATTCGTCAAACCAAAGCTTAAAGATAACGTTAATATCTTCAATATAATGTTTTGTAAATGCATGATTTTTGGTTGATATAGGGCCAAATTGCTTAATGTTGTCATTTTCATCCGATTCTGAATTCGAGTCAGACTTAGGAATCACTTTTATGGAATGATTGGTTGAAGCAAGGTTTGGGAAACACTAGAGTTAAATCTCTGATACTTTAATCTTCATTATTTCATCATCAATTTTGAGTGAAACATTTTCATTCAAAACATCATTTTGTTCAGTGGCTATGAGGACACAAACAGCCTCCGAAAAACCCTTAGTTATACTCATCATATCATAACCGATAATCTTTCCATGAACCTCCAAGATGGAGGAGACACAATTCATGTTTCATGCCATCATTGGTAACCCCTATATCTTAACCCATTTAAACATATCAGTGTCTCTGTTAGTGGGTTTTCATTATCAAAGTTCATCAAAGAAACAACTCCATAAAGTTCTACCATTCTCCAGCAAGTGACTCATAGCTTCTTGATATTGTAAAGTTAACACACCTTTATTGGCACCTAACAACCTAAAATCAATGCAATTGGATACTGAATCAAAAACTTTATTATTAAAGCTATCATAATCAATTCCAGATGAAATAGTCTCTATCAAGATTTGTTTTAACCAATCAGTATCATGTTTCTTGGTTGAGAATACCACTATACGAGATTTTTTACTGTATTAAACAGAGGCATATGTCCGTCTATCTTTGAGTCCAGGATGATGAGTATTGATGGTCTTTGTAATTTGAGCTTTAAGGACTTTAACAGGTTCCTTCTTTTGAAAATGACTAACATTAGCTTTCATCTTTATCTTCCCAAAACATAGCTTATTTATCTGCTATAAGAAGTATTCTTTAATTTTGTTTAATATCAAAGAGACAAACCCAAACTGTCTACCAAACTTGGTCTTTTGTTTTGAAACAAATAGCCTTAACATAACTCCAAGCTTTTTGGAAATTCCTTTTTCAGCTCCCCATATGTTAGCTAAGATGGGAAACATTTAAAGTAAAACTCACACTCCATCTTATTGTTTTCCAGTTCAACATCAAGGGGAATGACATTAGTAGTGATGAAGGCTCGAGGTGGTGAGGCAGGTATGATGGTAGTAGGGCCAGCTGATGAGGGGATAAGTGTAACTGCAAGGTAGAAGGAGTTTTTGGGAGAAAAGTTGGGGTTTTCATAAAATGGGGTGTTTTTTTTTTCTGGTGTTATGTTTTTTGAAAGTGGGTTAAAAGATGCAACAGATAGTGCTGTTATGGCAAGGCCAACGATTTAGAGGATAGGGATGATTGATTTTCTACTACTTTGATGGTTTTTTAAGTTATGTTTTGATGTTTCTCTGATAATGGTGTATATGTAAGTCTGGAGGTTAAAACATTTAATTAAAACATGTCTTTGATGGTTCTTTAATAAGAACTTAATTAAAGTAGGCCATAAGACTTACCTAGGGATAACTTTACAGTTGGTAATTTGTAGGATAAAGAGTTTGTATTATCACCATAAATTGTTCTAATTTGCACATATAATTTAATTAAAACATATATGCCCATCGATTTAATTAGTAACATTTGTTGTATATATTTTTTATTTGTCTCCAAGTGGAAAGATAGTTGAAAATGAGAGCTTTTAATTTGAGAATTGAGATTTTATTCAAATTGTTAGGGATTTAACGAATAAGCTTTGATGAGTAATTGAGCATCCAAAATACAACCACCAATGCCTCTAATAGATCTAAGAAAATGAAAAAAAAACAAATAAGAAAAAAAATGAACTTTTTTTTTCATTTTGACTAAAAACAATTGCTTGAGTTTTTGAAGTATCCTCTTTTAAATGTGTTGTTAAACATGTATAAGAAATATCCAAGATAAATATTATAACTTATAACTTGCAAGGTAAACATTGCTTTACAAGCATCCCACAATAAAAAAAATAGGCTAGCTCAATGACCCACATGGTTTCTAAACTTGAAGCACCATACCTCATACTCAAGAAATCAAGAAAATCATATTAATCTTATAAAGATAATGTGCATATTAATAGAAATTACTCAAAGCATGCCTAAATGCATGGCAGCTCCTTCTTCAATGTGCAAAAAGGTCTAAACCTCTCTATATTTTCCATTTTAACTTGAATATATTGTATCAGTTAAAAAGGCTTAGAAAACTTCATTAGATTAAACCATTTATAAGGCTGATAAATAAGGGATCTTCTGATGCATAAGTTTTTATAGATATAGAAAGAAAAAATCCTAAAGGTTGTGTAGTGTATATATTTACAAGAATATAATGAATAAGAGTATACTATTTTTTTATTTTTATTTTTTTATGTCTACTTCAACTAAGAGAATTTTAATTTCAAAGTTAGATGTTAAATTTGATGTTAACGATCTAAACTCTAGACACAATTTTTAATACTCTAGACTTGTAACAATGTTTTAAGATTTTTAAAGTCTTTTAATATGCAAAAAACAACTTAAAACTTGTCGAGTAATCAAATAACTTGAATATTTTAAATGTAAAAGATAATATAACAACTTGAGATTAAGAAACCTGCATTATTTGCTGACTCTATTTTAATTTCAAAATTATTGATTGGTTTACTAATTGAATTGGAATCAGTTTTAAATTTATTTCAATAAACTCAACATCTCGAGGTTCCACAATTACATTAGAACTTGAATCCAATACTCTTTATACTTTTGAATTTTCAGCATAGCTAACAAAATTCCCCTTTAAAGCTCTAGGTTCTAATTTTATCATTTTAGAATTTGGAACTCTATGAAAGGTAAGGCAGCCTTAAACTCCAAGATAATTTTAAAGTATGGTTTTCTTTTCTTTCATAATTTGTATGGAGAAACTTTGAATTTTCTAGAAGGAATTTATTATGTATATGACAAGTAGTGAGTAAAACTCCACCCACAAACTATTAGGCAATTTGGCAATCACTAACATGGAGTTAAGTATATCAACAAGTGTTATATTCTTTCTTTATGCCAAACCATTTTATTAGGGTGTATATGGTGCATTAGTTTGGCGTATGATTCCATTTTCTTCACAAAATAAAGAAAATCCCGTGGAAAAATACTTGTCACCTTTATCACTTTTTAGAATTTTAATTTTCTTCCTCTTTTGGATTTGAAAAGATCATATAGATGATCTGATAGATTATTGAGGATGTGACCTCTGCACAACAATTCATCTTCATCTTGTTTCTTATGTTTTGCCTTCAACTGATCATTATCTTTGGATGTAGATGCATGAATTTCAGGTAAATTTGGATCAAGGATGTAAGAGATCTTTAAAGTAGTCAATAGAAACATCATCTTGTCTTTCCAACAGACAAAACTTATGCTATCAAAACGATCCAACTTCACAAGCTATTGATTCACCATAGTCTTGGACTCTATTGCAAATTAATACTTTAAAATTGTAATGTCAGTGAGTATAACAAATAGGTTTTAAGGCGAGAAGATCACTATCTTTAAACTATTAATTGCCCCTACTATATTTGCTAGAGGGTTAAAGTAATATACCTTTAAAATACAACAATTTCTATAAGTTTATTAAGATGTTTTGTTTTGTTTTGTTTCTAATAAACATAAACAGAGAGTTTGTAGAGAAAATTAGAGAGAGAAGATTGTTTCTAATTATAATTTCTATCAATATTAAGCTTGTATTTATAAATAAAATAAAATCCTTTCA
>Ga0325410_1004828_pt1 | contig 15015 bp, 7 predicted proteins | sample PopdelMetagenome_16_FD_206182 | JGI IMG/M metagenome (GOLD analysis project Ga0325410, IMG submission 206182) | Populus deltoides microbial communities from Bellville, Georgia, United States - Xylem-PdIQD-R3 | ecosystem: Host-associated > Plants > Phyllosphere > Stem > Wood/Secondary xylem... | reverse complement strand
TTAATTGATTTTACTATGAATTTTATCAAACAGGGTTAAAGTAATTTAATATAAAAAACTGGGTTGGAAAAAAAAAGGAGCAAATAGGGGTGCCACTTTCCTAAAATTACTAATATCATGATTTGTAATGTTTATAAAATCCAAACCATTATCGTGAAATCCAAATAATAATGATTTATAATTGTTAAAAAAAAAATCAATTAAAAGCACATATATCAACTTATAGAAATGAAATCTTATATATAATAAAACATATATACAACAAGGTAACCTGCGAGGAATCCAACAAACTAGTAAGCCATGCAACTGTTATTTTTGCATGTCTTACTTAATTACTAGTGCAATAATCTTTGAGGTATACATATAATTTTCGCAATGTTCATCATGCATATAGAAAACACAAAGTTGGGTTTTTTAAAACTGAAACTAATTAATACATGTAGACTAGCAACCATAGGTCACATAGACTATATCGAAATTGGATTTGAATGTGGGGGTAATTTTTTTTCAGAAAAAAAAATAAACATTCCATGGTAATTAATTTCCATAACTATAATTTTTTTTTTATATAATTAAGCTATATAGCAACTAATTTAGTCATTAAGAACATGGCTAAGCAGGAGAAGAAAAAAATAAAATTAACATCAGAGATAACTTAAAATACAAATATAAATCAAGCAAACTAACTCATTAAAAATAAATAAATCAAGCAAGTGTAAATCTACGAAAGAAATCTAAAATGATGCAACTAAATTCATTTCTTCCTGACCAAATAATCCGCTATATAATTTCTTTCTTTATGGATATATGTGTAGAATTCACGAGAGAAAATTAAGGTTTTGCATTATATATTCGACAAACCATCGACCATTGCAACTCGCATGTGTCTTTAATGAACTTCATAACTAAACGACATCAATTCTAGTTGAAAGTAGCGCAAGAAAGAAGGAAGTCAAACACAACAAGTACGTATTACTAATAAGTGTATGCACATCCCCTGAGTGGCTAAATTGGTCCCTTAACTTATTTTGTGGCCCTCAGAACATGAATGCAGCATTAGGGTTTTTCTTTTCTTTTACTTTTCTTGTTACCCTTGAGAAATTAAAACAAGATCCGGAGATGACTGAAGCAACATTGTACTGCCAGGAAGAAGGAGGTGGTGTTGGTGGTCAGTAGGGACGTAGCACATGACGGGAACAACATCGTCACCATGCATCATACATGATGATCCATAAATTCCACCAAACTGGCGACAGAGAGAGAATATAAACAGGTTAATACTTTGTTAGCAAGCTAAAAAACAGCTAAGGATCTTTTTCGTAGGAAGAGAAACCTTATATTAAAACCCATGGTAGAAAATATATGTGGGCTAGCTTCCTCTTTGATCCTGATTAATTTGAATACTACTTAATACATCTATCCATCCTCCTTTCTGCCACCATTTCTTTGTTGTCTAGTGCTTGCCATTCTCCTCCTTGTGTGATTTCTACCCACCCACCCCTTTTCTCTCTCTGCACTAACATCCGACAACAAAATGGAAAGGTAACCCCACCAGGCACCAGCCCGCAATATATCCATTCTGATCTCTTCTCTACGTACACCATATTATGTAGTGATGTAAGTCCGAAAATACACACCAATATACCATCATTGCCTCTTCGTTCACCGGTAAAAACTACACAAAACACACCAAAAAAGACACACCCACAAGCAAAAAAAAAAAAAAAAAACCAGGAAAGGTACTCATGGTCTCTTAGTAAAATTATAGAGACCTGTGTTGTTGTTGAAGGATATTGATATTGGTTCTTTGTCTCTTAACACTTCCTGAAGAAGACTCGTCACCGCCTGTCTTCTCCATAACCGATTTCAGTGCTTCTTGAATTGAGCTTATAGAATATTGCAGTGGTTGCTGTTGCTGTTGATGATCATTGCTATCACTTGATGAATCTTCTTCACCAGCAATGAACAAAACATTCTTTACACGTCCACCAAGTGTCGTGATCTCAGCTTTTAATGTTCTTAAACGCAATGCTTTCAAGGTTTTTATTAGGTCAGGCAAGAGATCAGACCTATCTTCGCAGCAAAGTGATGCTTTGAGCACAAACTTACCATCTTCATCAGCTGTATCCACTGTTAGCTCATCAATTTCTGTTGGTACTGGACTTGTTTCGGCTATCAAAGAAGTCTGGCGTTTTAACTCTTTAACATGTTGGATCACTTCTGCTAGCAGTGAAGCTTTGTCTGTCTGGGCCACAAACAAAGGAAAAGAATCAGTTTCATGCACGTTACAGTTTGTACTTTACTCAAAAAACATGAATTAAAAGAAAAGGAATCAAGCTATAATGATCATTTTGTAGGTTGAAGGGTAAGCAAACATAAATTATTACATGTAAAAATCAACTGTCTTTCGGTGTTTGAAAAGAAGAGATACTTTGGGGATATGAAGTTTTTATTCGTTCTTTTGATGCATGACTCAGGCAGGCATGAAAGTAGGTTTCACTAATGGTGTGGGGTTTTGAAAGAGGATTAGGGCACGGGGTATCTATAAGTGACTGACAAGAATGCTAGTTTTGTCTGTCTTTATATCTTTTCATTCTCCACTTAATTGCTTTGTCTGGTAACCGGCAAGAAATTTCCATGGAAGCTTTTCAACATCTCTTTGGTTCCTCTTTATCATATCAACTTAGCGACATTAACGCTTATTCCCTTTTAGTTTTTCTTTTCTTTCCTCGGAACTAGCACAAGTCCCAGAAGGAGAATTACACCAAAAGAAAAGAAAAAACAATAGGACGTAGCAGTATTCAAAGGATGAAAACAAAAGGATGAGCTAAACAAGAAAAAATGTAACTGCCTTTCTTATATCTAAAAAGTGAATATATTATGTTTTGGTGGCATCTATATTATCAGACCAGCCATCTAACTAGAATCTTCAGCAAGATTGAAAGACATCTTTAAAAGAAAAAACTACTTGTTTTACCACAAAACAAAATGACACTACATAATTATGCATTTTTTAATATATAAAATTAAGAAGAGCATGCTGTTTTATTTAAGGGTTTGATATTTCATATGTTAATTTAACACTTCTGTGTAGGTTTTCAAAATTTGGTGATGATATACTATGATACTTACTTTGGTCGTGCTGGGTAGTAAACTACGTAGCTTGGCAAGGTGGTTGTTGATTCTCTCTCTTCTTCTCCTCTCAGCCTCACTGTGACTCTTCGAAGCAGCAAGAGCCTTAGCATCCATGATTTCTTGAGCAGTCATGTTGCTCAACTCAGCTTGCAACCCGAAAGGAGCTGAACCGGGTTGAACCACTGGTCCAAGAGTTTCAGATATAATCCTAAGATGATCACTTGATGTACCATCATAAGCAAACTGAAGGGAAGGAGATCTTCTATTGAATAAACCCCCATATGAGGAAGGTATTGGAGGGGGGATAAGAAATGGGTCATGGTCACGAACTGGGTGATTTGAAGTGAAGTGATCTGGGTTAAAAGAGTGGGCTGGAGGGAGAGGCCATGGTAAGATCGGTGAAACTTCAGGGAAAATCAATCCTGATCCTCGTGCTCCTCCATAGATATCACTGCTTTGTTGGTGGTGCTGTTGCATTTGTTGGTGGTATTGAAAAAGTAGCTGCTCTTGGTAGTTTTGGAGGTTATGGATTCTTTGCTCTTCTTGGTCTTCTTCTTTAAGTCCACACATATCTCTCTCTGTCACTCTACAGTAAAAAAGAAAAAAAAAGATGGAAAATTCTATTGCTATGAAATTGTAATCATATTGATCACTTCCTTCTAGCTGTGGAGATATATGAGGGGGGGGGGGTTGTACTGAGTTTACTTTTCAATTGGGAGAAGAAGCAAAAAGAGAACACAAGGAGATAGAGACAGACCTTAATTCCTTTGATATGTTATTATGTACTGATTTTCAGTAATCTAGACTCTTTTATCTTTGGTGGTGGTGGAGATGGTAAGGGAAAAGCCGAAGAAAGAAAGCAAGTTTCAGGCTTCTCTCTCTATATATCAAAATGAATGACTCTCAATATCTCTTTCAATTGGGTAGGTTTTCTTTTGGATGGAACAGCCTTTGTGGAAAGGGTGTGGTGATGACCCTTTTTATTCTAAACTTCAACTATGTAAGCTTTCCTTTTTCTTTGGTGTTTTGTTGGTATCTTTTTGGTTCCTTTGTTGTTTTATGCTCTACTTCTGTGCTGATCTGCACCTCTTTCTCTCTCCCACCACTCTAAATATATAGACTCTGTAAGTACTACTAAGTCTCCTTTCCTTTCTTCATACGGCATTCTCCATCCATCCATCCATCCATCCATCCATCCATCCAATCTCTGTAGCCATCTGGGGTGGGCGTGGGGATATCTCTTTATTTATTTATTTTATACACAATGTAATATATAGCCCCGGCCCATGTAAAATATCATTATTTTGTTGCTTTGTGATTGGTTCAAACTGTATAATTACACTCTGTGCAAGTGCAGTTAATTAGAGAGAGTGACTGAGTGAGTGGGGGGGAGATGGGAAACACAAAAACAAACACAGTGGTTAACACAGATTGTCGACCGACCAAAGACCGAAAAGGCTGATAGTTTTTTTTTTTTGATAAGCAAAAAGGCTGATAGTATCATCATGATAAAAGGCTTAGCTCTGTGTGTGTGTGTAAACCCTGTGCTCTTTTTTCTTTTTTTGGCAATTAAACTTTATTAATTAGTAGTACTACAGATTAATTAGGAGTAGTAATTTTTTGAGGCTAGCTCATGACTTTATAACTTTGATTAATTACCTCGACCGGTCAAGCCTCCCACGTTCTTCCATATTTCCACGCCTCCCTTTCTACTTCCCCAAGACCACGTAATCATTGTGTCTTCGATCACACTCCATCTCTTTCCTTCTCTGTCTAGCTAGGTTTGCTCTCCACTCCATAAGGTTCTTGGTTTCAGTTACATGTATATTCATAGCTGTAATCGGTCCTTTTGAAATTTAGAGGAGCCCTTTTCAGTTCTGGTAGGTGTAGGAGAATATTAGGGTACCTGTATAATTTTGATAGTGATAAATGGGGCCGGGTCAGGGTGGCTCCTTTTCGCTGGGGCATTTTGGAAAAGAAAGTTGCTATGTGCTTCAGTTCTCTTCTTACAGTCCTTGAGTGGCTGCACCTGCTTCCTTTTCATACGTGTGTGTGTATCAACTTGTGTAATGTATCCACATCACTGTGTTTTGTTTGAGGAAAAATTCAGAGCACCCTTTATAAGATTACAAGGATTTCAGTTCTTACAAGATAATAATACTAATTGGACTAATGATTTATCTAGGTTTCATTTACGTACCTAGAGTCCATTACAGGGAATCTTAGGGTCTCAGGTTTGCTATATTATATACTCTAGTTGGTTAAAAGATTTTGTTTGGCGTTGTTGAGCTTCTCATGAGTTCATGGTTTGATTTCTTTACTATATTTTTGGAGGTATATTGCTTGAGTGAGTGCGATATATCATCACTGTCCATTGTCCAACATTAATCCCATATTTATGTCTCAAAATGAGATTTGTTTAATTGGAGTACAAATGTAAACTGTGTTAGTTGTTGCTGGTGGTAACATTTCTCAATTATAACTTTCAAACGCCAGAAGCACGATGGAATAATAGATGTTTCTAATCACTTTTTAAATGCGTGGGCACGCCAATCTAGATCAGCTTCTAATCACTCACTGCTGTCTCTTTATCCCTATGCCACGAGCTCCAATTTTTTGCTGCCACTGGCTTCAAGCTGGTTGGGCCTAAAGAGGTTCAATCCTTCTGTTGAACCATAATGGGTTCACGTTAAAAAGAGCAAGAACGAAAACACAAAATATAATGTAATGTTTCTGTGCACTCGACCTGCAAGGTCGGGGTAATTACACAGTCAAATAAGCAGCCTGGGTCTCAAAAAAGTAACACAAAAATCATACAAGCAACCAGCCTTTCATTTCCCTTTTCAACACAAATAGTCTGGAGCAAGATACCGAGGAAGAGATTTTTCTTTTCTTTTCTTAACTGTTATATTCTAAATCGGCTTCTTTTTAATAACAGTTAGAAGAACATATATTTTTAAAAAATGAATAAATCCCATCACAGACCAGCCATCAGCAAGCCCTTTCCTAATGCCTCCTTTTGGTTAATTGCTTTATCTTCATTCCCTAGCTACTTCTTAGGTACGGAAGAAAACACTCTTTACCTCTTCAGGCCTGTCACTAGCGGCCAGTAGCCACTACTTTCTTCCATATTGTGTTACTATTTGCTAGGGAAAGGAAAACTCAGAGAAGGGCTTTAGTATTTTTTGGATCCAATGTAGTCACGCATGGTTGCTCTGGTCCCCATTTCTTTTATATACTTTTCATCTTTTGTAATATCACACATTTTTTATAATGTGGTGTTTTTTTAAGTAGCTTATTCAAACTTCCGATGATAGCTGCACCACCCACTAACATAACCCACGAGACATCCCTTTTTGTGGGGTTATGATGACATCAATCCCACCCTATCATGACGTTTGTTCCTCAAGACATTAGTGCTCATGCTTCTCCTTCATCTTTGCCTTAGCGTAGAAGGGCCTTTTGGCTTGTGATGATGAGTGCTGTTTGAATTCGTTCGCATTTGGCACCCCCGTCTCTTACCATATCATGCCAAGTCACAAACCAAAACAAGAGGTAGAAAAATCGAAGCCTTAATTATAAGATCTATTCAGGTCATCTTTTAAAATTTTATTTTCCAGTATTAATACTTATCTAAAGGATAAATGCATCCTTGGAATTAATAAAATATCAAACCTAGATAACATGAGTTTGGCTTATTTCCAGACTCAATCTTTTAATTCAACTAAACGTTAAACTCAAGCTAATTATCAGACTTAACATCTTTAGAATAACTATACGCTGAATTCAATTGCATATTATCAATCCATTTGTATTCATCCCAAACTCTCATCTTGTCGAGTCTTGTTTCTTTATCATTGGATATCATTGGATAAATTAAAAAGGATAAGAAATTGATTTTTCAAATTACCATTATCAATCCAAGCATCAAGCTAAAATTAGATCATTTTGTCATCACCAACTAACACTACACATTTAACACTACAGATTGATGTAAATGGAGAAGTTATCAATCCCAGACCACGCACTTTGGACGAGCAATTATCAATCATCTAACATTACACAACTTATTACCTTCCTCTTTCCCCGACCACAAGAAGGATCGCAATTTCTTTTCAATTGTTGCTGCTGTCATAGCATAAGGAACAAAGACAAATAGTACTTTAGAACAGATGTAATTAAGCACAACCTACCTCCAATTCATGGATAAAAATCTACCCTTCCACAGAGCCAATGTAGAGCTGATGTTATGGAATATAGTTTCCACATCGATGTTCTACAGGAGCTTGCACCAAATAGGAAGGCTTAGATATTTGAAAAGAAGATCTTCTTGCTTGCATCAAAGAATTCTAGTTGTGTAATCACAAATCTGATTTTTTATATCAGCACCAATAATACTACTTTTAAAGAAGTTATTCAGCCTGACACTAATTCAAAGCATAAAAAGATGCAATTAATATATATTCTACATACTACATAAAGAAGCTGAACTGAAGATTAGCATATCATCCACCAAACTGAAGGTGAGACAGCATAAACTCATCATGTCTTGTTTAGTTATCAATGTTAAATGGTAAATTGGACAGCATCTTTACTAGCTAGCTAGGCTTTTGTGAACTTGTTGATCAGTATAGTTTGCAAAGTTTATATTAACTTTCATATTGTAATAAAAATATATGATTACATAATTAATCCTACGCAGTGGACATATGGTATTATAGAGAATTATATATTAATTAATGAAATCGTGTACTATTTAGAACTGACACGAGTACATATCAATTTCAACCCAAACTCAATTTTTCTATATTTATTTGATATACTTAAAACTCATTTAAGCAGTATGTCATTTGTCAATTAAATAGATAAATAGAAAGGTGCAAGCTCGACTCTAATATTATGGTATCAAAACCTTAACGTCTAGTTCATGTACTTATTAATAACAGGGGTGTCGAAGATCCTCTCCATAATTTACATTATAAACTACACTAAACATATCATTCAACTAGTTTTTACCCACCACTCCATTAGAATAAATGAAATCAAAGTATTTGCTAGATTCTTTCCGCAGCCTAAGCCAGGTTATATTTATATGACACTAATCATATGCACCTCGATTATACCAACTTTTGTGGACCGTTGCTCGTAAGAAGTTGGCATGTCAAGAATCACAGCAATAATTGAACGCTCAGGTTCATTAATTAACAAGCTATAATGTCCTTGAATATCCCTTATGATCCAAGACGTGTGGTCCGTCAAGTGTTTCTAAATAATTTAAACATGGGACATACACTAATCATTCTACTAAATATTATTTTTGATTGGGAAAATAAAATAAAAGGGCTGAAAAACTTCATATTTTTTCCCGTTTTCATTACAGTTAGCTTCAGGTTTTGACAGTGCTCGATCGGTTCAATTTGGATAGGATATAATTATACAAGACGACGTTGATAGATTAATAGAGTTAATTAAGAAATTAATTTTAATTTATTGAAGAGAAACCCTAGGTTTCAGGACGAAATTAAACAGCTGGACAAGCCCCAGCTTGCTCTTTAGAAGTTCCCAAACTAATTTATGGTTCGAACTGAGAATATTGTGTGAGCTCCGACAGCAAGTTAATAGTATACAGTTTGTCCCGCAATCTTACTGCTGAAATTCAAAGTCCTGTAAGTTTTGGTGGCACCAAGCATGGCAAAGATACGTAAAATCTTTAGTACTAATAATGCTCTGAGACGGGTTTTCTTTTTATTTTAGAATTATTACACACATGGTTGGCTTACTCCTTGTTCTAGCTACTGTACTCACTTTACACTTGCTACTGTACTCACTTTTAAACCCCAACTGGCCCGTTAGTTTCCCTTTCTCAACTCTCCATCTATCAAACCAGTTTCAGTACAAAACTTTTTGTAATGCACAAGACAAATGGGCACTCATGCCTTCCACTAAAGGGTTAAATGGATTCTCACCAAGCTTATCGGGGTCTTCAAAAGGTTATGTATTTATAGTCCCTCTTACATTTGAAGCCACGAGCAGGTAGATTCATGAAATCGAACCCGGGAAATCTCACCTTTTTTATTCAGGTTTACTTCAGTTTTTATTTTATTTTTTGCTGATTCGTTTTATTTCCACTCGCTTGAAACAGCTAGCGGTAACTTCACAAGCAAGGTTACCACTTACCAGCGCTATGCTAGATAATCAGACGTTCCAAAAAGCACTTTCATGCACGTAAGTATATGTCTGTACAATTGTATACACATGGCTCAGAAAGGTTCAATAAGAGTAATTAGAGCAGGAAACACGATGAAGTGACTCAAAGCCTGGTTCCTTGCTGCTAAAAAAATCAGCTTTCAAATTTATCAGTAAACTTTTCCATAAAGTTTACTGCCACGAACCTATGCTACTATAACATTATGCGAGCCTCAACCAGAGAAGTCTTGTTGCATCAAAAAAAAAAACAAGTCTTGACTCCCCATCCACCAACTTGGAATTTGAGAACAGTAAAAGAACCGTTACCAAACAATTAAACAGAGATTTTCATCTTCTTCTTGTTTTTTTATAAAAAGGGAAAGAAGAGAAAAGAAAGAAACCGGCGAGAATGTCAATTTAAATCAAGCCTAACAAGACATCAAAGAAGAGTACTAGTGGTAGTGGACCTAGACTAGGAATCACAATGCATGCCACTAGCTAGTAAGTATTAGATCTTTATGTCCTTGAAAAAAATAGAAAAGGATCAAAATAGTCTACATGACTAACAGGTTTTGGACGGTCAAAAAAAAAAAAAAAAAGAGTTTCTGGCTTTAAGCCAGGAAGATCTTTCCATGGGACCAAATAGAATCTAATTAAAGCATTCCCTCAAGATCTCACAAAATTCAAACTTCTCTAGCATGCCTTAGTAACACAAGCTTCTTCTTCTTCTTTTTGACAATAATCGAGTGATAACACGAGTTGCCCTAATCATGGATGAACAAGGTATATTTCGTTGTCTGGTAGGAGATATATTACTAGTCCCTTTTCTCTTCCAGAGTCAAAAATAACACCCGTATTTTCAAGGAATTGTGTCCCCAAAGCGGGACAGTGCACTCAATTATACCTTTCACCCCCATACGTCTCTTTCACTTGCAAGTACAGAAAATGGTCTGATTATCATTTTTCCAAAGCCGAAAGGTAAGCTGATCAGTCCCACTAAATCATATGAGATCAAACGGAAGAAGCTTAATTAAAGCAAGATGTAGCTAATTGAAATATGGGAATCAAACTAGTTATGAATAATAAGCAGGTAGAAGACCATATATGTTGACTGAAACGAATTCTCTCGTGTGTTGGGAAAGCGTTTTAAACCTTTTCCATTGATTGCTGAATGACAATTAATTACTATTTAAGTAATTGAGTAATCATTCCATTATCATCTTCACTGTTGAACTTTCTTTTTTAACCAATATTAATGAAATTAATTAGCTGGACCCAACACTGATTTAAAACAAAGGGAACTGGGAAACTACTGTGTAACCTTTTTGTTAGTCGTCGCTTTATTTTGTTTTTAACTCTTCAAGTTACAATGAGCCCTTGTGAGTCGCTGTAGTTTTATCTAATCACAGGATACGAAATAATAGATTTCCAGGCGCACTTTTTATTTTTGCGTTTAAAAGTACGTATTAAAAATTTTGAAATTTTATTTTATTTTTTTGTTGTAAATTAATTTTTTTATGTTTTTATATCATTTTAATTTACTAATATTAAAAATAAATTTTAAAAAAATAAAAAAATATATTATTTTAATAACATGCTTATGTAACAAGACACGAGTTATATTTCCATGGAAGCTCTGAGCCAAACTTGCAAACGCACAAAAAAAAAAAGAACCTATCGTTCCAGCTAGCTACTTCTTTTTTCAAAAAATAATCATGTGAAACTGTGTTGCTTTCTGTAGATTTATTTATATTATTTAGGAAAGGGAATATTAAAAATGCTATTGTTTTAATTGGGTTTAATTATTATTCAAAAAGTAAAAAAGCAAAGAAGAAAAAGATATCTTTTCTATTAAATCCTAGTGCTACTTTTTTTTTTAAAAAAAAAAGTAAATGTAAATTTTAGTTTCAACAGTTATGAAAAACAAAGAAAGTGAAGAATAACACATAGCCGAAACCGAAATCCAAAAGCAGCCCAATAGATAGCATAGGCCAGCGGGCCAGCCTAGTCCAGGTCCGGTCCCATAAACGACGTGTCGTTCAATATATATATATATATATATAAAATACTTTGTTGCTACTACTTCAAGTTTCATACCACCTCGAATATTAAAACTATACATCCCGCTAAGAAAAAAGTATTAAAAAAATTATAAATAATAAATATTCACTATTTGTTTGATAATGTATTAAAAATAATTTTTACCTAAAAATATTTTTAAAAAATTTATTTTTGAAATTAATGAATATAAAAAACATATAAAAAATCAATTTAAATTTTTTAAAAAAAAATTAAAAACACAACTGTGTGCAATAACTAAATCCCCATCTTCACTCGTCCAATTCTCATTTAATTTTCTTTTAAGTTCTCTTTGTTTTCTAAGAGAATCAAATTAAATCCCCAATCCTCTAAAAATTCTTTTATCTTTGGGCTTTGATTGATATAACTGATTGGAGATTCTGAACGTGACTCAAAAGTCGCGGAGGGTACGGATCTCGTTAATTTCTCTCGTCCTCATCCTCTTTCTCTTCAATTTTATTTTTTTGACGAGCACTCAAACTACTTAACTGGATTATTTTGAACGGGTGTAGTGCTTAGCACAAGGTAGTTATCCAGGATTTAGAAACAATCATGGCCAAGTAAGAAGTAGAACAAGCATCTGCAGCGTTTAGGATCACACTGGAAGGAGATCGTATACCTGCTCTGCTCCTCGCTTCTCAGTCAGGTATTAACTGATTGATTTTGCCATGTTATACATTGCTTGTAGTGATTCACATAGAATATTATTGGTTTTTTTGGCAAGCTTGTGATTTCATTTTTTGGCAAGCTGAAAAATATTAAAATAATAACCTGATTGATCATTGAAGGTGTTTTCATTTTTTATGAAGAAATTTTGTTATTACCTTAATCAGTTCTTTGGTAAGCTGATTTGTTTAGAATTGTCCTATCAGGGGTTAGTTTTCATTTATTGAAACACGTTTAGTTACTGTGAATTTTTCATGTTTATGAAGGGGTGAAACACTAAATATTTTTGACACTGGATTAAAATTCTCAGATTTCTAACTTCGTCTTCGAATGTAGAATACTTGGTGCTCATTTTTAATCTCAATTAAGAAGAAGAGCTACAGAAGTGGGCTCTGAATGTATTTTCAATTGCAATGATTATGCTTTCTGTCCTTGAAATTCCATAGTTTATTAAGAAAATTGATTCTCTAAATCTCATTTATATTCTGTAGCTTGTAATTTGCGTTGATATCTTCAGAGCGAGAGTTAGTTGAGTTTGATGGTTTGTACCATCAAAGCAACTGGGTTTTGAGAGAATAGGAAGTCCAGCTCGTAAGACCTTGCCATTCTCACATCAGGTGCAGTTAGGTTCTGCAGTTTTAATTCCCTTCCAATTTTCCTTGACTGATGCATGAACTACTATGTTTTTTTTAATCAATTCTTTTTATGATTTACAGGTTACCACTGAAACCAGCCTTGAGAAGATGGGATTAGAAATGCTTCATTCATGTAAACAGGTAAGATAGACTACACTATACATGTTACTTGTCTATACAGGAAATAACTTTATATAGACTACCTCGGCATCCCTGATGTAATGATGTATATTTCAAGTCTCTGAATTTGCCGTTTAGATCTATGAGGGAGCTTATTATTCTACGGCTAATCACTAATGATCAATGGATATGCTCTCAAGCTAGTACTGCAATGTAGTTGAATTAAAGCATGTGAATTTGCTAGGTACTTGTATTTTTTTAAAAAAAGTAAGCACAGATACACATTAATTTGTCAATTGTTATTAAGTCTTTGCTTGAACATGTCAAATACGGGGGTGATCCTGCTATTAAAGTATGCACATCAACCATTTGCCTTCAACTAATTTATCCTACTGACATATGTTTGAGATTTTGGAACTAAACAATCACCCAGTCACATGCCTTGTTAAGCAACATCCATCTTTACAGTTCTTCAGAAAAATTATTTAGGCATCATCATGAACATGCACTAAAATTCATCTTTTTAAAATAGTAATAATCCTTAATTGCAGGTTTGGTTGCATAACATTGGATTTGGAATTCTGGTTATGAAGTTGTGAAGGTCTGTGATGTTTCCTGCGGGTGTGTTTGGGATCAAGCTTTATGCATTTCTAAAGACGTGAGTTTGCGTCTCGGGCTTATTAAAACGCAATGGCCCACGTCGTAGAAAAAATCTCAACGAATATATTTTAATACAAGAACATGTTTTGGACGCTTGTCTTTAAAAAATATTAAATTTATATTTTTTAAATATTTTTTTAATGATTTTAATGTATAAAAAATAATTATTTAATATATTTTAAAACAATAAATATTTTACATTACAATAATAAACAATTACATGATCTAGGATGCAACATGCTGCAAGATGTTTTTTTTTAAGAGATACTATCAACTAATTTTTTTCAAGTCAGTTCAACTTAAAAATGTATTAAAATAATATTTTATTTTTTAAAATTTATTTTTTACATCAGTATATGATTTGAAAATTAAAAAAATAAAAAATAAATTATTTTTAAAACAAAAAAAAAACATGTTTTTATTGTAATTGTCTGGTATCTTTATTGGGTCTTCTTTTATAGTGCCGTAACCGAACAATATATTTTTCTTTTTAATAAAATGGACTGGTCGGAATTGTTAATATTTAGTCTCCGTTATATTTACAAGATCGATTTTCTCTCTTTGTTTTGTTATTCCTTTTATTTGGTTTTTAGGCAATGATGTGGGGACCCATATCCACGTTGCTTTCCTATGGATATGGGCTTTGTATTGCACATGGGCTAAATATCTAACTGAATATATAAAATCCTCGTGCAGACAGTTTTTGATCTGTTGGGCTTCAGTAATTAGTTTAAGGCTTTTAAAATGGGCTTTACTTGGTTTGTGATTAGCTCCCAAGCATTATGCCTTGCACGTATTCGCGTGAAAGAAAAGAGAGTCACAAAATGTTTACGACAGGTATCACAGACAAAACAAATGTAGAAGGACAAAAGTGTTATCGAATTTTTCTGTTTTTGTGATCTTTCAAACAAAAACTTCAATTAATAAAATGACATTAAAATAAGCCAGATATATTCGAATGGAGCATGTAATTTAACTTTGATCAAGATTTTGTTTCATTAAATTATAAAAGTGCCCAACTAAGCTTGTAAAGATCTTGATGTCCAAGTAGTGAAATATATACGAAGAAATCACTGCCAAGATGGATGCAGAAAGATAAAAGGTGTTATCGAATTTGAGGTGAAGTGCGAATTTTTGGATCTTTCAGTCAAAAAATGGCATTAGAACAAGCAATGGACGAGGGAGGAAATCCAGTTGTTGATTTTTCGAGAAAAATGCAACTTTGGCTTGTATGGTTGGGGAAGGGTGTAGCACTGGAACATGGCAAGTAGGCTGATCAAGAACACACAAGGGATCTGTAACCAAGATCATTCACACAAGCTCTCATGTTCATGGAATCATGGGTTCATCGCGTGACAATCACGGCATTAAAAAGAACAACCGTACACATAGAAGGATATAGTCTCCACGCCCCCCATGCAAGGGCCCATCTCCAACGAGAAACAATATAGTTGTAATTAAACGATTGGGGGGGGGGGGGGGGGGTGGGGTGGGCGCAGCCAAGGCAGCTAAAACGAGTACAGAACCAGCAGTC
>Ga0325410_1004827_pt1 | contig 15018 bp, 9 predicted proteins | sample PopdelMetagenome_16_FD_206182 | JGI IMG/M metagenome (GOLD analysis project Ga0325410, IMG submission 206182) | Populus deltoides microbial communities from Bellville, Georgia, United States - Xylem-PdIQD-R3 | ecosystem: Host-associated > Plants > Phyllosphere > Stem > Wood/Secondary xylem... | reverse complement strand
AGGTCATGAGCAATTTCATGGTCATTTTAAAAAACAACCAATAGTAACCTTATCTACCATAAAAGTTAAATTAGTGGTCGTTACTTCATATGCCTCGTAAGCAATTTGGTTAAGAAAGTTATTTAAGGTACTATATTTGAATAAAAAAGATCCTATGGGGTGATATCCAACTAATTGAAGGATAAGGCCCAGTCACTAATCACATCAACAGCACTCTACTCTGCTTGCAAGGGTGACCAGATCGGGGTAAGAAAATAATAGATTTGGGGTCAGGGTTGTAACTAATTAATGACGTCTCAATACTTGATCATGACCATCAAGTCATACCATGAACAGAACATTTGATTGGTAAAACAACGTAGTAAAATCTTCAAGGAATTTAGGAAAAGCAATGAATGAACTTTGAGTTTCAAGATTATGCAGTGTACCAGCTAGGAAAAGGGAAAGGAAATTGAGAAGAATCTGAGAAGAGAACAGTTTTCACTAACTTTATCACGAATTACAAAATGACAGTAAATGTGGCTGTGGCTTTTATACAGCAGAGTTAAACCATAGCAGCCTAATTAACAACCTTATAAATTAAGACCAGGATCATACATATGACGCTTGTAGAGACATTAGTTACAGTAACAACAAATACTACAGTCAAAGTTTCCAAGTCCTGTGCTGGTTAGTAGGGTTTTTTTTTTTATGTTGGTGAGGCAAACCCTTCTTCGGGATCCCCAAAAATCCGATTCAAGAACATGGCTAAACGAACTCCACCTTGAGCAATGCGTTTCATGACAATTGGCATCCTCGAATCGAAGTAATCATCTATGATCATGCAACATATTTTCAAGTGTTAAACTTCAACCACACTCTTTAAATCTGAATATTTTGGATTTTATCAGATTGACATTAGTGTGCAATGTTGTCTTTAGGTGATATGTACGTACGTACCTGCTAGAGTTACACCTTCCTTGACGCCTTTGTAACCCCATTTGCAAGCCATGTTTATGCTCTCTGTGGCATACCTACACACGTAAAAGGCAAGCATGATTAACAAATCTGAACTACGTAACCTAGTGAGAAATCCCAGTTATTAACATGTTGTGTTTTGAAAGAAACATGTAGATGTCTATTGTCTAGAATTAGAGAACTCACTTGTCTGGACATGAAAGTAGATCATCACAATCTTTCCATGATGCTACATCGTCAAACCATATTCCCTGTGTAACATGGAAGCAATATATAACAGTTAGTTGAAGAGAACCAGATGTTTAATGTATACATAAAGGTGAAGTGAATAGGCTAATTGGTCTTACATCAGTGAAGTTCCCCTCTATGGCTTCTTGCAAGAGAACCATGTCATTGTCATAGAAATCCTTTAGAGCTGTAAGAATAATCTCCCTGTCCCATACCTAGATAAGCAAATTCAACTTCAGTCATTCATAAGAAGAAGGAAAAAGAAAAAGGACACTGCCACTGCAATATTATTTGTACAGGAAAACTGCCACTGCAATATACATCATAAGCTGAGGCTCCAAGGATGGTCATTGATCGATGGTACTCACATGGTGAAGATTAGATTTGTGCCTGAACCATCGCAGTTCAACGGTGTTTCCTCCTTCATCACTAGTGAATCCAACATGCATTGGCTGTAAAAACAAGAAGAAACTCATTGAATTATGATAAAAGAAAGATAAGACGTGCAGCACCGGAACTGTCTTTATATATATACCTGATGAATATCTCCCATGAAATGGGACAAGAATAACAAGGCTTCTGTCAAATTATCTGCAAAGTTAATAAAACCATGTAAATCTCAGGACTCCAACAGTAAAATCATAATCCTGGAATGTGGAATTCCTTACATCGACGATCTGCAGTGCCGTCCCTATAGTGCAAAAGCTGAGAGGTAAAATTTTGGATGGCACCATCAACACAAGCATCTTTCACACAATCCCCTAACACAAAGTAACAAATTAGTTACAACAGTATGCTAACGACTGAAAATAATAGTGATAATTATGAGGTACAAATTAGCTTACTCGAATAATCAAATGTGCAGGCTCTGTCTGGTGTGTCAATGAAGTGAAGTGGGCTAGTCCACCTGTATCTATACCAATGACGGATTTGGTCAGGCCATATGCAGAGTGCCGATAAGTCGCCATTAAGGTTGTGGGGCAACAAGTTTTCTACAGCATGTGCTGCCTCAGGCCCTAAAAGATTCTGCTAATTGAAAGGTGACTTTTAGTCATGAAAGTTCAGCTGTGAGTAAACAAGAGGACTCATAGTCTTGTTGCAAAATAAAAACGCATCTCCTGACCATTTCTTTAAGGCAAAGTAAGCTCGCTTATCCATCATGTAACAATTTTTTGATTTTTCATACTTTGATGTACCTTTCTTAAACGGGTATTGTGTGAGCTGAAAGACATTTGTAAATACCTTACGGTTTTATTTCAGGCAAGAAAGGCCATATTTAGGTCACTAACAAACACAATTTAAAACTTGCAAGAATTAACTAGTAAATGGGGGAAGCAAATTTCAGGACTGCAATCATGATTTCACGGGTTTGTTGCTTGAGCAAGCTAGCATTTAGGCGTCTGATGCACAGCTCCCAGATGCCAGCCAATCTAACTGGTTAAGTCCCTATAATTCTGGCTCACATGCCTTCATTGGATCCATTGTTCTGTATTCAAGGTGGAAGAGGACCACAATCACAAATAAACAGACTGTTGATATCCAGAAAATGGTTTGAGTTAACGCAGGGGAAAGGGCAGAGAACTTGTAAGAATTATAGTAACAAATTCAATTTATTGGTTGTTATCTCATGATGATGAATATTCGCCTCTAATGATGATTTATCTTCCTTGATTTTTGATATAATTTTAAACATATTTCACACCTAAGACCTTTGGACCTACTTCCTAGAAGAAAGGATACGATATATTACCTGTGCAATCCGACAAGTTATTATATGACCCTCCTTGCTCCATCCCAGAGCTCCTGGCAATGAAATGGAAGCTAAACCCGCAAAAAAAACAAATGCAGGAGCACACAATCTCAGCAAACCTCTAATCCTATCCATATCTTTATTTTTTTCTCAGCTTGAACTGCTTGATGTTTTCTTCCTCCAATATCACAAAACATGAGAAACGAAATGAGCCACTAATTTGAGTTTTGGATACATATATATATATAAAAAGCTTAGAAAAGGTTCGGTTACATTTATACAATAAAGAAAGAAGGGTTCTTATTGAGTACAAGCATTAAATTCCACTCGAGTACCCTTCAAGTTGACATTTTCCATGTGCAAGAAGGGCATATTCGGGAATATCCAAGACAATGCATACCACATAACAGGAATGAAATCAAGAATTGGTTTAAAAGATTAGTTTGGAGCTTGCTTAACAGAAAGTATTACGCATAAGGTAAGTTCGTGCTATATATAAATTGGAGCGGTGGTCCCCGCTCTGTGTAATCAACTGAAGATGCTTCTTTCTCTCTTTATCTTCATGCTTGAGCAATTTTCACGTGAGAAGCAAAAATGCGGTTCAGGGTGGCAGCTAACCGAATGCCCCCTTGGGCTAGTCTCTTTTCCACAACGGGCAGCCGGGAAAGAAAGTAATCATCTGCAGCGCAAAAGATCAAGGATTACAAACTATTCTTAACAGAGTATGGCTGAAATTCAGGTAGTTTATGACGTGAGAAAACAGTCTATTGAGTATGGCTGAAATTCAGGTAGTTTATGACGTGAGAAAACAGTCTATTTGTTAAAAAACTTGCTGGATTGAGTTTGCCGCAGTCCACATGCATAACATGCTGGATTGAACTGGACATGTGCATGGTTAAATACATGAGAAGCATGGTCCAAACATCCATACGATATTGTGTTGACTACAAAGACCTTTGCATTGTCCAATCAAATATTGGAAGGTCCGATTTTGCAGCTTTGAGCATAGAGATAAAATGATTCATGGGATAAAATGACACCTAAAAAAAACACAAATATATAGCATTTTCAAGGTTAGTTGTGATAACAAAAATGGCATTTCCCCCCTTACTTGGAATAAAATAAAACCAATATCAACAACCTGCAGGGCACGCTTTGCACCAGTAGGAAGCAGGCAAGACTCATGAGGTATAAGCTTTACATGAGTCACATTTTAATCATATGCAAGGCTGCCCTGATCTAGCTTCTGTAACAACAATCTAAAATTTATTGATTGTTTGATTGACGAGAATACCTTCCAGAGTGCTTCCAGGTGTGGCATTCTTGTATGCAAACTTGCATGCCAAACTAATGCTTTCAGAAGCATAGCTGCACAATTTGAAGGGAAAAGGATCAAGCCATTAGTTAACAACTCCTTGCAACTGATGGATGAAGTGAATTTATTCCCCGAATGCAATGAAAAACTTGCATCTCGAGCAATCAAGTCTAACTCTGTATGGGAGAATCAACATGCATATGTGTTTCAGCAGTTTCAAACGAGTAAAGCTTTCACCATTCTGAAAATAGCTCTTTCAGTGCATGGTTGATTGCACTATTACATGTCTGCCATTACGCGGATGAAGCATGCAAGGAAAAAGGAATATACTTACGGGTTTGGACAGACTGTGTGGTTGTGTGCACAATGCTCCCATAGTGGTTGTTGATTGGACCAATTTTCCTATCAACAATAAAAAAAAGCTTCTCACTAAAAGAAATGGCAAATAAATAAAGCTAAAGCAAAATCCAGGAGCATGCACTCACACAAAATATAAATTTGTGAAGCAACAAATTCATATCCCCAAGTAATAACTTTCATGTGATTTATATAGAACAATTCAGAAAAATAAAAGAAGCAGATATACCGAGTACTGTCCTTCAACACTACTGATACCAATGTACATGCTATTTTCCAATTAGAAATCAGAGAAATAGGTTAGAAGGAAAAGTATACTGTTATATTATTCTGAATGGCCCGTATCATGGTCGCAAGATCTGAACTGTATAATGTCTTCAAGGCTGATTCAATAATCATGTTGTCCCATACCTGAGAGAGAGAATAACAATATTGAAACTAATATAGGAGACTATATAATGCTAATGACATCCAAAAACACAAGGGAAAGAGCATTTGTTGTTCCAGAAACATATAAATGATGACCATTATTTGGAAACCATATTGACCCACAGGTAGGTGAAGAGAACAAAATGAGCATAAAAGAAGGTCATGTCAAAGTAATTTGATGGTCATTAAAGTCCACGATGCTTTTCTATTTAGATCAAAAGAAATCAGTTGCCTTGACTGCATTGCTATATATTGCTTGTGTATGCCTATCATCCAAGTTGACAGACCAACTTGGATACTCTCAAATTCTTGAGAACATGATAAATCATGTTTAAACTTGATTTTTTACATAGTTTTCAGATACATAATTAGCAAGGTACTTGAATTTAAGCTAAAATATAATTACTGATTTGAATTTAAACACGATTCATCATGTTCTCAAGAACATGAGAGGATCCAAATCCATTCCATGCACATTGACTGTCTCAAAAAATTCTCTTTGTTTATAAGGGAATCATCCTCCACGTGTGTAGATTAACACACTACAGAAAAGCTTACATGGTGCAGGTTTGACTTCCTACGGTACCAACGGACTTGTATTGTGTTTCCTCCCAAATCTCCAAGGAAACCTACATGCAGGGGCTGTCATCACAAAACAAGTTCTGAAATCAGGTCAGTAGACAAGTGAGTCAAGTTAAATGGCTCTGCAGCCAATAGATGAGCATTACTAAACATCATCACATATAAACCACAACAAATAAAGTATTTACTAATATCACAGAAGCACTCCAAAGGAGTAGAGACCCAAATAAGGCATTGTCCAGTTATGTACTAAAAAGAAAGCCTTCAGAAACAAATACTTCCTGTTCAATGATAACAGGTTTCTATTCCAAGGTTTCCTTTTGGTTTCTAATCCAGTTACCATGCTAATTAAGATTTAGCACCCTATGTGCTGTATTAAAGTTGTGAAGTCTTAGCAATAGGCAACAGGAGCAGACCTGGTGTACATCTCCAATAAAATGTGATAAAAACATAAGAGCCTCCGTCAAATTGTCTGCACAACCAACATAGGAATAGTCTGCATATCATTCTTTGCAAAAGGAAATGTCATGATATATAGCACTTGCATGTGCCAAATTCAATGATATAATGCTTGCTTACAGTTTGACTCTGAATTGGAATTCTGATATAACGATAAAAGTTGGTTCGTGTAGTTATAAATTGCTCCAGTAACACATCTATCTTTGCGTCCAGAAGAGTCATGACAATCCCCTGAAAGAAAACTGGAGAACATTAAAAGGGCTAATAATTGTCTCTATACCCCAGCAAAGTGGAAAGTCATGAATGCAACTCAACAAAAAAACTACCATTGAATTTACATAATAGTGCAAACAATATTTAGCTGAACCAAAGAATAGAAGGGCAAGACGAACTTACTAAAATATTCATAGTTACACCTGAAATCTGGTGTATCAACATAGTGTAAAGCACTACTCCAGTGATAGTGGAATCGGATCTCATCAGGCCAAGAACAAACATTTGCAAGATCACCTTCAGCAGACTCTGGAAGCAATTCCTTCACTGCAGCTAGAGCTTCTGCAGTTAGATACCCCTAAAGAATCAAAAGTGCTTCATCAGATAGGATTAACAATTGCAATATTCCAGGCAGATTCTGGGCTAGACATTGCTCTACAAGGTACTTACTATGTGGTTGCACATTCCCACTATGTACTTTCTATGGGAATCCGTTTTGCTTTATTTGCAGGATTTTACTATTGGGTGGGTAAAATCACTCATTCAGTCATTATCTTCTAATCATTAACAAAGATACCCTAAAAAAACTCACAAAACCTTGATCATTATTGTTGTCCACGCATCTCTCGTTTAGATTTAAGTATTTGTGGTCCCACAATATGCGACCAGCAAAAGCTAAAATGTATCAACAAGTTCAGGTATACTAGTAGTACTGTAGATTTTTCCATAATCTCAAAACTCAGAGTTCAGTTGAATTAAATCTCAATTAAAGTTGTCTAGGACGGGTGGATTAAATTACCAAAAAAACGACTCCTAAACAGGAGCATGTATGCAATCAAGGCTGGTCTAAAAGTCCAAGAAGAATTGGAATATTCGATGAAAGCAATACCAACAGTTAGTAAAACCAAACGTTTTCATTTTCTTAACAGCTATAATTCAAATTCTCAATCAGTCAATCACCCCACATCCAACATGATAAAAAGAAAACTACCTAAGCAGATCTACAAACATAGCAAGCTAATTAAGTGAACCCAACAAAGATCAAATTCTGATCACTGAGAGCCAAATACAAAATTGACAACTTAAAAAGTCCAAAATTATAAAGGATAAAGACCAAATCTCACCTCTGCAATTTTGCAAGTAGCATAATGACCTTCCTTTCCCCAACCAAGAATCCCAGTAACAAATTGAAGAAGAACAAGCGCCCTCACAGCCCACAACAGGCCAGACACCCCCATTTCTGTTCAGTCAATAAAGGGTCAGTTTCACTTTCAACTAAACCCCCTTGCTTGGTTTCTGAGAAAATGGAAGAAAGAAGAAAGAACAAAAACGGTACAACATTTCAAGGTAAAAGAAACAGCTCAAGTGACCCACATGGATGAAGTTACGTAATACAGTGAAAATGGCCCACATGGATTAAGTTGCGTGATTGAGAAGGGATACCGTGAAAGTTTCAAACTTTGAGATTAAAGTTTGTTTTCCTTTCTTTCTTTTTCTCTTGGCATTTTCTCGGGAAACAAACAGAAACTAGTTTAAAAGATTAAGAAAAGGAAAATGAGGGAGATAAAAAGGGACTTCTGTTTGTGCAACGAACTTACCTAACTGAGAAGGTGATCAATCTGGGCTGGCCTGTGCTGTCCCAATTGCTTGCTTGGGATTATGATGCTTATATTTGATTTTGGATGGTAGCGGTAACATGAGTAACACTAGTTTCTAATGGGGTTGGTTTGGGGAAAGTTACACTATGGTATACTAAGTTTTAATTCTGTTCATTTTGATACATGGACATGTTAAGGCTATGCCTTAACAAACAAGCAATTTTAGAGAAGAAATTCAGAAGAAGAAGAAGAAGACGAAGAGATGTTTTATCATTCAAATACTTGCCTTCCATTCTTTACAATAGCTTATATACACCAAGATTCTAATTGACTTAACCACAGCAACTATACTAACTAGCATCCTCACGTGTATACTTCTCTGCAGTTGCTTTCCACCCTTTATTCTCCTTATTATTCACATGTTTATCCCTTTATTTATCACATATCAAATACTTCATTGATGATGTAAGCTGATCATAACAATACTTTTATCTTCAATAGTTTCTTATCCTCAAGAATCTATATTGAATTCTGGAAATCGTTTTGCCAATTCTTCCAGCTCTTCCTATGGCTCCTCTTGGAATATATTTGACCACTGTACCAGACTCATTATTATTGTCTTGTTACCTTTCTTCATCAATTTTCGATCTAGGATTGCTATTGGACTAAATTTGATTCTGCCCTCTTCATCAGTCATGGGATAGATTATAGGCTACCCCTCCAACCTTTTGTATGATCTTATAGGGACCATAAAACCTCGGGTTCCGCTTCTTATTCTTCCTTGGTGCCATACTCAACTGCTTATAAGGTTGAAGCTTTAAGCAGACCAAATCACCAACTTGAAACACCTTTTCAGTTCTGCCCTTATCAGCCATTTACGTCATTCTGTTTCTAGCCTTTTCTAATTATGATTGCAACCATCTATACATGTTCACCCTCCTTCGAATAACTTCATTCACAGCTGCTACTGGATTTGGTGCAGACGGAGATACCTCTAAGGTAGGAGGTCGATAGCCATATAGCTGAGTGATAGCTCGAATTGTACCACTATTGAGCTTGAGACAACCAATTATACCACTTGTTTGGATTATGCATGGTCATACATCTTAGATAGGTTTCTAAGCACTGGTTAGCCTTTTCTACCTGACTATTGATTTAAGGATGGAATGATGTGCTCATAAATAACCTCACTCTTAGTAGTTTGAATAGTTCTTTCCACAAAAGACTTGTGAAAACTTTGTCTCTATCAGTTGTATACATGTTCCAAGAATAACTGAGCAATGTCTTGAGCTGTAAAAGGATGAGTTACAGCCAAGAAATGTTCATATTTTGTGAATCTATCAACAATTACCAGTATAGCATTCTTCCCTATTGACTCTGGCAATCTTTCCACAAATTTCATTGTTATGTTCTTCCAAATACCTTCTGGTATAGGTAGCGGCTGCAGTAAACCAGGGTAGGGTACTCCTTCCATCTTAGCTTGTTTACACACATCAACAATCTTCCACAAATCCTTTAACTGAGGTTTTCATGCAAGGCTAGAAAAACATTGCTTGAAGCCTCTTGTATGAATTTTGTACACCTGCATTCCCTCCCACTTGAGAATCATATGTTATACTTACTAGCTTCTCTCTCAGATTTCCTCTGCTACCAATCATAATTCTATTGTTATACCTCAAAACCTCTTCATCATATAAATATTATGGCTAGTTTTTCATGTTAATCAACTTTTTAGTCACAATCTTCTTGAATTGTTCATCATCTTTATATGATTCACTGACTTCATCAATCCTGTTTGGTTTTGAAGAACTCATCCCATCCATAGAGCTTTTGAAATTGCATACATAGAGCTTTTAAAAACTCATCCCATCCAATCAAGTACTCCCCCACCTAAGAGTCCTTCATACCACACCCCTGCCTTGCCATCCAAATAAAGAGAAGACATTTCAACCCACTGTTGAATTGGTATGAAGTTCATTTTGAAGAACTTCTTACATCTCCTTAACCAGCTTCTTGGACTCTCTTCATAAAAGGACGTCAATGTGGGTCTCCTCTCTGTAATTCTTGATTTCCAGGATCATCTCTTCTCTGGTTAGTTCTTTTGCAAGGAATTATTCCACCGGTCTCCATGGTTCTTGGATGAGAAAGTATTCCACCAACCTCTAAATTGGTTCTACTTTTTTTTGTCAACTTCTTTGCTTTCTCCGAGAGTCTTGAGTGATGCCGAATTGCCTCTAAATTGCGTTGTTAGTAAACAATAATCACTTTCCATCAATCGAGTACATGGATTTTAACGTTTCAGTATACCAATTTTTTATTATGCCAATCAAGCACGCTTTTTTTAGAGAAATTCCCTATAAAATAATATTGTATAATTAGATTAAAAAAATAAATATTTTTATTAAGATGACAGAATTATTTTTCAAGTTGTAAGATTAAGTTCATCAAAGACAACGATGCAATCTAAAGTGTTAGATGAAAGTTGTATAAGAAAATAAACAATAAACGAGGTAAAGATAAGCAATGAATTGAGTATTTGGTACCTTGAAGTTGTTTAGTGTTTACATGGTGGCACATATGTGAACTTATATTGCTTTTTTGAGCTTTTAACAAATACAAGATAGTGAAGAAACTGACTGCTGCTTGAAATGCTTATTTCTGATATATGCAGGACACTCAAAATCACAGATTTGAAGGACAAGTCTGGAGAGCCAGAGTTGTTATTGAGAAGCCATTATAGTAATCGCCTCCGTCGGAGCAGCGTTGGAATCATTCACTGCATAGAGCTTCAACCACAAAGCGTTTTACAACTCCAGGACAGGGGTCACCAAGTTTAGCTGCTGATATAGGAATTGAACATCCTTCATGGCCAATGCAAGCCTGTAATTATCATTCAAACGTGTAATAGATGAAGAGAAGCAGGAGGAAGGTGCTATGAGTAAGAGACAACCATTGATGTAGGACAAATTTATTTCACAAGTCCAAAATAGGAAGGTGCTATGATTAATAATAGAATAGTAACCAAATATCCAGCAATTGCATGGCTCAACGGAAATGGACTCTTAACTAAGAAAACGTTGCTATAGAGAATTCCAAGAAGGCAATTGAAGGAAACAGTGACTCATTAAGCCTCAATCCTTCTAACCCCCAAAATAATATCCAGATTTCACATGATACGATAAATTTGATTGAATAAGAGAATGCGCTTAGCAACCCAGTTGTGTATACAATCATTTTATGAGATTGATATCAAATGCACTGTGATTGGAAAACCAAACCCGAGTATGTAACAATTTGGGAGTTGACAAGGCAAGATACAAAACCCAGGCTTGTCTCTCAGAATGTCATCCTTCAACATTTAATGCAATGCGCAAGAATTGAAATTATCTTTCAGATAACATGCCTCTTAAGTCTTCAACACAATGAGAAGCCAATAGTGGCAATTACTGTTACGATAGCATCTGAAATATGTGACTCATGCAAGCCAAGATTAAATGCTTGGAGAACTGAGACAGAAACTAGACCCAGGTATCAAACTTGGGGTCATCATAGAATTATACTCAACTCAGCAGGTCCATGTGAGATCCAAGAGTTTTAGATTATGCTGCGAAGTAAGTTTTTGTTACCTTCTGCACAATTGTTAACATGTCAGCATGACAATTCCCTGGAGTGAACGTTCCGCATTTTCCTTCAGGAGTTCCAAAGCTAGCGAAGTTGATACCAGCAATGTGCCATCCATGTTCACAGGTCAGCCGAACTTCTGGACTTTGAGACATGAACTCTAAGTTTGGTTTCCAGGAATCAGCTGGTGGAGGATCATCTTCTGATACAATAGAGCATATATCTTGGCCAGTTCGTGTGAGCAGAGAAATCTGTGAAGGGTCACCTCCAAGTTCTTCATGTAGGACCAGTAGGTTCTCACCAGGATGAACCCAAGTGCGTGGAATATGATACCTGAGCAATGATACCTCTTCTCGTTAAATAGGTTAGAGAGAAATGATAAATTACTTGCAAATGATTTCATCATTTGTAATTATGTTTTAGTTATGATGTAACTTGCAAGTGCAATAAAATGAACATTAGATAAAATACATGGAAAAGCATTCGCAGAACAAAAGAATTGAACCTAGCTATGATCTTGGTTCTCATACAAGGAATTTATTTTGCTAGTCTTACTGTATTCATATAGAGTAAACACTGTGAGTTTACACTTACAGTGTTTGAGCAGGTTGACCACATTTCTTTTGGCATTTAAATGAATTGTAAGCTCCTCTGTAATCACAATTGTCGGTGCAACCGGCTGATGGTGATAGATAGGCGGACCAATATCGTCCCATGCTTTGCCCGTTAATCCATGCCTGGCCCTTCCCCATGCTTGCTAGATTCAAGGCTAGGGGACCGTTCCCCTCAGGAGCAAGGATTGTAGCCTAAGAATGAAAGCAAAAACCAAAATAAGGATGCAGTAGTCCGGTGGTGAACTCTTAGGAAAAGTAACTTCAACAAGTGACTGGAGAAGAGCAGAGCCTGATTTGAAATATATGCTTTATTTAACTGGCACCTTACATTTCATTATCGATAGAACTGAACAAAAGTTGTAGCTTGTAAATTCAAGCTCATAATACATAAAACTTCCCCTAGCCTGACTCAACTGTTTCACAATTTTTCTTCATCAATAATAGTTTCTCATCACATATCTACAACACAGAAACTTCATTTTCATGATGGGCAAATCAACAAAGTTTTCCAGGAAAAATGACAACGGCAATCTACTTAACAAGAACTGTCAAGGCTTTCAAACATCCATGAATGCTAAACCATAGAGGTGCTTGATATGTGAAAAAGAAGGGAATCATCAAACCTATAAAGCCATAAAAGGGATCGAGAAACAAGAATGATGGCTTAACTGTAGCCAGTGCTAAGTATGAGAAATATAAGAGAAATCTTTCATCAACCAATTCTTGAAACATATGCATTATACACTTAATCATTAAAAATTAATGAACTAATGCCTTTGACGGTTGAATGTATCCACTTACCTTGTACCATATCAAGCTCTTATTAACAGGCAGAGAAGTCCCCTGACTCCACAGAGAACTATTTGCAAGACTGACGTTATCCAGTCCAAGGTATTCCCCTTCAAGTCCCACCTGGAGAGGAGAAAATGTTTAGGGCAGCTAAAGTTGAAATCTTCTTGGTGATTAACAGGAGTGAAGTGTTCTCTTGCATGGAGGGTGGGGGAGTACAGTAATAGGCTGTTCTCAGCGCAAGGGCTTGGTATTTTAATTTCTTTTTCTCAGAAAAAAGACAGTTAACTTGTGATGTCTAGAAATTGAACTTCGTTTGGCAGAGCTTCATATAGATAGATTAAAGAAAACTCTATATAGGACAGAATCTTTCCAAGTCAAGCTGATATATAAGATGTATTTTAACCTGGTAGGTCCATTTCCCGGAAGAGAGATCTTTCTTGCTCTTGTGCAAGTCAACAAGAAAAACAGAATGAATTCCAGCTCCTTGAACATCAAACCATGGTCCGTAGTTCTGATGCACAGAGAAAACATTAGAGATGCTAGTAACAAGCATCAAATATAGCTTAAAATAACTAGAGACAGGTTTGTTGCTCCAAGGACCAGGTAGTTTAAATACACGAAGCATCGTATGCTACTAGAGGAGTAGCAAGAGCAGTGAGATTCTATGCACGTTTAAGTGGCTTGTATTGATACTTTGTTAAGAACGTGAAAAAAAATTCATCAATTAACAAAATGGCACACGGACCAGGAATGTAGAATTTTCCCTTAGATTATGAGGGAAAAGGAATGATTTATGAACAAGAGTTGACAAATAACATAAGCAAAAAAATAGTCAGTGAAATAACATAAGCTTAAGGCAGACACTTGAACAAGAAGCATGTGCACGTGCATCTACATGTTCTTATATTAAGGTTGGCAAACTCTTATAAAGCGAAGGAAATCTATGAGGGTAGGCCACCCGCATACAGACCACTAGCCAAGAGATTTTCAAATGGGTCATAGCAGGGCAGAAAGAAGAGCTAAATTGTCCAACACTCGTGGAGTTTATTCCTCGTATGGATTGGGGTAGGAAGACACTGAGAAAAAGTCCAATACTGATTTTGTGCCAATGCATATCGACTTGCAGAGAACATTTAAAACTGATCAGATGGTGCTTGTGTTCACGCATCAGTACAATCTACTTGGAAAGTAAATGAATCTGTCATTACCTGTACACCAATCAGCATGCTTAAAACATCCAGTGTGTTATTCCCTTCTTCAAGACTAATTTTCTGAGTGAGTGAGAAGCTTGCATCATCATGATTTCCATATCCGAAAGCTGAAGTGTGTCCAATATGCAATGTGCACCACTTATCATAATAATTCATAGACACAATAGGCAAAGCAGCAACAAATAGCTTTGAAAATTATTTATTAGAATGGCTGATATTGTATCCGCAGGCAATTAGCTAAAATGGGAACCCTGTAATTCAAGATGATTCCATGTGAAATGATATCAATAGATAAGCAATCAGAGAAACTGAAGATGTAAGAATGCTGGCTGAAAATATGATGAAACAGCAGCTAAAAACAGATTAGAGTCATGAAAACTGAAGAAAAAGGGCAAAATGAAGCTTCCAATACAGAAACTAAAACCAATCAAGACAGAAGAAGACTTGCATCCTGAACAAATAATTTAAATCAGCTGGAAAAAAAATCCATAACAAAATCCCAACATGAATTAGCATCATAGAGACAAAAGTCATATATTGCAAAATCAAGTCAGATAGCCACTAGCAAACCTACCTACAAATCTCTTGTTAACAAAAACAAGTGCTGCATGCCCCAAACTCTCAATATTCAATAAGTGTTCTTTGTCTTGTCCAGCTTCCACATAAAGACTGCCAGTATGGTGAAGCAAAGCCCGAAGGAGAAGGGAACCCAAAATTAAAGAATCATGAGAAAAAGTAGGAGTTAGTATGGGTAAAAGGTTCGTGAAAAAAGGCACCAATCTTCTTCAGAAAAGACTAAATACAGCATAGATTCAAATGATTTCTGAAAGGAAACAAAAACATATTTCAGAGGCCTGCTTAGTTTATTAAATCACTTTCCATCTGAACAAAA
>Ga0325410_1004825_pt1 | contig 15020 bp, 11 predicted proteins | sample PopdelMetagenome_16_FD_206182 | JGI IMG/M metagenome (GOLD analysis project Ga0325410, IMG submission 206182) | Populus deltoides microbial communities from Bellville, Georgia, United States - Xylem-PdIQD-R3 | ecosystem: Host-associated > Plants > Phyllosphere > Stem > Wood/Secondary xylem... | reverse complement strand
GCCTATGCTCTCCTCCAACAATTGGAAGTCTTCAATTCCAATCTCTGCAAGCTTGTTTGGAGGAACCATTCTCAAGCAGTCTTCCTGTCTATTCTTGTAGTAATCAAAACCTGTCTGCTCACTACACTATTAAACAGTTTTACTTGCAGACTAATTCTGTCGGTGACAGGAATGAACTCTGTCGGTGAAATTATTATCGACGGCCTCACCAACGGAACACGTCCATCGGTATAATAGTCATCGGTAACTCCCCTTTCCGTCGCTAATTCTGTCGAAAATAAAAAAATACCCACCGACGGTCTTACAGACAGATACCCGCGCCAAAAAAAATTCCCTCGAGAACATTACCAACGGAATAAATCCATCTGAATTTTCAACGGTAATTACCGACGGATACTCTGTCAGTAAATACGACATCGGTGGTAATTGTTTAGCAACTCTCTGTGAAATACCGATGGAAATTATCTGTCGGTAAAGCCGTCTGTATTTAAACACCGACGGAATATGTTCGTCGGTAATTATGGCATCGTTGATAATTGTTTTGCAACTCTCTATAAAATACCGACGGACTATTTCCGTATGTAAAGCCGTCGGTATTTATTTAAAATATTTAAAAATAATAATTTATTAATTGTAAAAAAGCTTAATAAACCAATAAAATTGGATTAAACATTAAAAATATAAAAATAATGTGTTTAAAAAACAAAATTAAACTAGAATAGCGGCGGAGCTGGAGGAGGAGGAGGCTGGTTGTTCCGGGGACCGTACGGCCAAAAAAGGAGCTGCACAAGTATCATCACCCATCTTTGATCTCATCTCCATGACTATTTGACGGAGCTCATCATAATTTATCGAGAGTTGTTGATATTGTTGTTTCAAGGCAATGAACTCCTCAGACTGGGTGCTCGATACTGATGAAGAGCTCCCAACGGTTGAGACACTATGGGTCGAACGCAAGTTTTTAGCCGTAGTGTTGGAGAGCCCGTAGACCCATTTTTTTCGGGTCCACCAGAAGATCCCACCTCCATCCACAAATCTGGATCGAAATCTGGATGAGTCGAAGGATTGTTCCGATGTCTCTCCCTTAATCGGCTATTATAGGTCTTTTGAAATTTTTTTTAAAAATCATCATACGCAATTCAAGAAAATAATAACTTACAAAATAAAATGAATGAACGAACATACCACAAAGTGTTGAGCACGGTTGTCCACGAACTGCTGCACCCCCTTTTGGCGGTCTTGACTCCGCACATACATCTCTACAAACAGCTCCATTGGACTCGACTCACGTCTAAGAGACATCTATCCACTTTGTATGTACGTTGAATGGGATGGATCCGCCAGTGTGCGTGGTCACCGAACCATGAATTTACCGGTTCCGGTTGTTGGCGTCGGACTGTGAGCGCCATGAGAATCGCTCTGAGGCCACGTGCTCAATATATGCCGTCCATATTTCCCTCGAGATGAATGGCGGTTTGAATTCTCGTCAAACTGCCACCTCATTCCATCCTTCAAGAGCATTATCCCTCGCATGTCTTTTTGATTTTTTTAGGTGTCATACCAAAAATCACGCAACCTACTTCCATAGTAACAAATTAGAATTTAAAACGTAAAATTATAAAACAAAAATAAATATTATTTTTGATGTTACCTAGTTGTCGCGTGATTCTCCCATACCCTCCTCACAACATTGTTGTTTGCCCTATCCCACTCAAATTTGTTCTGTGTATAAAATAATTCATATAAAATAAAAATATTACAAGATATAAAATTATAAAAATCATTTATTAAAAATAAGCTGGAAATTAAAAATTAACACTGACTTGAAATCACTTAAATCATACATCGATATTAGGTTTCCACTCAGGATGTCTAGAAACCTGGCTCCATTGAAACAATGGAATCTCCATCAACGATTTAAACACCAATGTTATAGCCCTTGTAGCCTCAATATTTGTGAACCTGAAATTAAATAAAAGTAATAATATTAATTAGTTGTTCATAAATTATGTTATAAGTATAAAAAAAAAACGAAAACCTCAACAAACTTATATTGAGAGGTCATCCTTCCATTGTGCCTGGTACTTGCAGGTTAATTGACCCCGCTGTGAAGCCACACCGCTTCTGCGCTGTGAAACCACACTAGAAGAGGCAGCATCACAAGTTGGCATAGATTTCTCGTCGTGATCAGCACCTAAAGATACGTCTTCCTCGCTGCTAGAAGAACTAGCTGCAACCGTCTGCTAACGACGTGCTGTTGATTTCATTCTACGCATCTACACAAATTTATACGAATAATTACATAATTAACTTTGATTATTTAAAAAAAAATCGACAGAGTCTCCCCAAGTTATCAACAAAATCATATTACACTTTCAATTTTATTTCACATCCGGATCCAATCATCCTGGATCTCAACCCAACTCATCATCATCAACACAAAACATCTTATTCAATAACATCATATAATGAAATTCAAGTAAAAGAATCGATTTCAACTATCAACATTCATTGTTAAATTGGTACTTAGAGTTACAACCATTAAATGAAAGTCATACATTCAAATTTACGGATTAATATTACATTTCAAGTTTTAGAAGACAAGACTCTTAATTTATAAATAATTACATGATTAAAAGCAAAAGGTAACTAAATCAATATCATTCCTGACACAACCCTAATGGACCTCAAAATAGAAATTAACGTATACACATAAATATAAAAATATAATAACAAGCAATAATAATGACAGGTAAACAATAATATCTTAAAATTAAGATAAACTAATTAAATTTAATTTTATATTTCAATTAACATTTAGAACATAAATTCAATACTAACAATTATAGCAATACAAACAATATTATCCTAAATTAAGATAAACTAATTAAATGTAATTCTATATATGAATTAACATTGTAAACATAAATTCAACAATAATAATTATAGCAATACAAACAATAATATCATAAAATTAATAAATAAAATGAAAAAACTAAAAAAACATTATACAAAACAACCTAAACACAAAACAAACAATACACAAAACTAAAAAACACTATATCAATTCAAAATAAATTTAGGAATAAAAAATTCTTACCTTAATAGTTTGTTGAATTTAAGATTTTATCTACAAACAATACACAAAACAAAGAACACTAAAAAAAATAATCATAATTAAAATAAAAAAATACAAAGATAAAGAAAAAAGAATACATACCTTTTAAAACTACCACCAAAATAATAAAATCTCTTCCAAAAGCCGAATAGAAACGGAGAGGAGAAGAGAAATGGAGAAGAAGAGAAACGGAGCCGGGAGAAAAAAATGAACCAAATGGGGGGGGGTTTTATATATCAATATTTCTGATGGAATTACCGACAGACATTTATTGTTGTCGATGGCATTAAATTCCATCAGTAATTCCATCGGCAATTAATTGATATGCGCACCAAAAAAGTTCGAAAATCCCACCAGACTTTTTCGATCCATCGGTACTTGTGCCAGCGGACACGCGTCTAACATGCGTGCGTTTCAGGATGTGCATAATCCGTTGGTGACTCCGTCAGTAATGTATGTCGGTAATGTCGTCGGTGATTATGGCACAATCCTGTAAATTTTTTCCAACTCTCTGTGAAATACTGACGGGTTATATTTTGTTAGTGAGTCCGTCGATGATTGTGGCACAATCCTGTAAATTGTTTTCAACTCTCTGTGAAATACCGACGGGTTATATTCCGTCAGTGAGTCCATTGGTGATTGTAGCACAATCCCGTAAATTTTTTTCAACTCTCTGTGAAATACCGACGGGTTACATTCTGTTAGTGAGTCCGTCGATGATTGTGGCACAATCCCGTAAATTTTTTTCAACTCTCTGTGAAATACCGACGGGTTATATTCCGTCAGTGAGTCCATCGGTGATTGTGGCACAATCCCGTAAATTTTTTTCAACTCTCTATGAAATACCGATAGGTTACATTCCATCGGTGAGTCCATCGATGATTGTGGCACAATCCCGTAAATTTTTTTCAACTCTCTGTGAAATACCAACGGGTTATATTTCGTCGGTGAGTCCGTCGGTGATTGTGGCACAATCCCATAAATTTTTTTCAACTCTTTGTGAAATACCGACGGGTTATATTCCATCGGTGAAACCATCAATATTTCTTATTTTTTTATGTATCCCCTTTACAAAATCTTGAATTGCAATCTTACAGCACAATAACAAGAGTTGACCATTAAAGTAGAATAAATATTTTATGTTCCAAAATATTACATTATAAAAATAAGGCTTTAGAACATGTTTAGTTAGTCAGAATTTTCATCTTCGTCCTCAATTAAATTGTTATCATCAGCTTCATCGCACTCTTCAATTTCGTTATCATCTTCTTCAACAACATTCTTTTTTCCACTAGTAGAGCTAAGAACAACATTTAACTCCTCTACATCAACATCAACAAGACTATCGTTGAAAACACAAAAATTTGAATTTTCTTCTAAGTCAATCGAATGAGCAACTCGGTATGGTTCAACCAACTCACTAGCTTGAAAGACTTCATCTATCATACTTGTGTCTTCGTTCTCATCCTGAACAACCTCGACACGAACCTTGGGTTTTGTTTTTAAAATGGATAACCAATCAACTCTCGATCGGTTCTTTCTAAAGGAAGGGGTGTATGTGTAATAAACTTGTTGGCATTGCTTTGCGAAAACAAAGATGTCATTTACGTTGCGGTGTCTAGCTTTTGAGTTGATTTCAACGAGACCATAGTGAGGATCTACTCTGATTCCTCTGTCAGTTGTGTCATACCAATAGCATTTGAATAAAAGCACTCTATTTTGCTCGCAATGATATTGCAGTTCGATGACCACTTCCAATCTACCGTAGTAGTCAACTTCAAACTCACTAGAAGTCGATCCCTTAATACAAACACCGCTGTTGTATGTCTTTCTTCCATGCCCGTATTCTTCAGTATGAAAGATATCCATTGACAAAATACTTGTTATAGCACTTGACTTTTCTTTTAGGGCCCAGGCCTAGTAAAGACAGTGAAATAGCAGCACTACCTCCCATTTGATAAACCTTGTAAATTAAATACAACAATAATCAATAAATGGATATTATGTAATATTGACTACAATTAATTACATTGCAAGAGATAATGAGTTTGTGATAGGACTTACATGTGTTCTAAACCATGTGGCAAATTGTTCATCTTATAATTGAAAGATCTGGGATTCGGTCAGCTGTGAGTTATTGGACAGTAAGTATCGTTGATGTTGCTTGCAAGGTTGTTCCAAATTATATGAGTTTATGGTATCACAAAACATAAATAGTACACTCTTGACAAAGTTTAAATCGAACATCTACTTACTTAATAAAAGGTCTCAGCTCATCACAGTTAAATAGGACATAATTGTATGCTTTTCTGAACTCTATTTCAAACAAATATCTTCCCCTCACGGCATTTTTAGTGTGGGTCGCCTAGGATTGGAGAATATTGACAAGTTCCCACTTGAAGGCATTTCACCACCATCATCATGTCGTGGAACACGATTGATCCTCGTTCTCAAATGAGGTTCGAAATAGTATGAGATAAATATTGTTGAGATCTCCTAAACAATATAGGCCTCACATATTGACGCCTCAACATGCGCCTTGTTCTTAACTTTTTTTTTTTAAGATTGAACAAGTACCTGCATATATATATATATATAGAGAGAGAGAGAGAGAGAGAGAATTAATAAAAAAATTAAAAATAAAAACATTTAATTATAAATTACATAGCTCCTGTAATATCTAACCTCTCGAATGGATACATCCATCCGTACTGGACCGGTCCTCCAACTTTTACCTCAAACGGTAAATGTACGGGTAGATGCTCCATTGAGTCAAAAAATGATGGAGGGAATATCATCTCAAGTTTGCATATTGTCTCAATGATATTCTTTTTAAGCCTTTTAATATGATCCAACATTCAAATTGCTCAAGCATATATCTCTGAAGAAATGACTGATCCCGTTAGTGCATCTCATATCCCCTTTGGCAACAAATCACGAAAAGCTAATGGGATGAGTGTTTGCATAAACACATGGCAGTCATGACTCTTCATTCCATATAATATGCATTCCTCTGTATTAACCAGCCTTGATATGTTCGAGGCATGTCCATCACGGAAACGCAAACTCTTAAGCCATTTGTAGACTAGTAGTTGTGCGTTTTTCTCTAACACGAAGCTTGCTCTTGGTTTTGCAACCTGTGACGCATGACAAACCAACTTCATATTTTTACGGTTACAGAACAGCGCTACATCCAATCTAACCTTGATGTTGTCCTTTGTCTTCCCCTTCACATCCATGACAGTGTTGAAAATGTTCTCAAACATGTTCTTTTTAATGTGCATGACGTCAAGGTTATGGGGGAGAAAATTGGTCTTCCAATAAAGAAGCTCCCAAAACATACTTTGCTTCACCCAATTATGGGTCAAACCAAAACCAGGAAACTTCTGCTTACCTGATTAAAGACCAAACACAATGTCACCGTACTCTGACATAACATCAACCAATTCTTCACCGGAAAGACGCGGGGATGCAACATCCTTTTCAACTATGCCAACAAAGAAATCATTTTTGTTCTATCTATACCTGTGATTCGGCGGCAAGAAATGACGATGACAATCAAAAAAAGAAGCTTTACCCTCGTTTGTTAGCGTGAATGCCTTGTTGTTCTCCATACAGTATGGATATGCTAGCTTTCCATGCGTGCTCCAACCAAAAACAATTCCATAACTGGGAAATCATTGATAGTCCACATCAAAGCCGATCTCATAACAAAATTTTATTTCCTCGAGATGTCATAAGTCAAAGCTCTAGAGGACCACAACTGCGTCAGCTCATCAATCAACAAACGAAGACAAACATCAATATTTCGCCCCGGACTGCTCGGACCTGGTATGACCATAGATAAAAACATGAACTCCGGCCTCATACACATCCCCGGTGGCAAGTTATAAACCGTCAGTATGACCGGCCAACAAGAATGAGCAGCAAATGACCCGAATGGGTTGAATCTGTTTGTACACAACCCAAGATACACGTTCCTTGATTCAGTTGAAAAGTGAGGATGCACACTGTTAAAGTGTTTCTAGGCTTCACCGCCAAAAGGATGAACCATCACTCCATCAACCACATGGTGTGATTGGTGCCATGTCATGTGCTCAGCAATCCTTGGTGACATGAATAACCTCTGCAATCTAGGTGTGATTGGGAAGTATCTAAGTTTTTTATATGCCACGAGAGTCTTCCCTCTACCAGTTCTGGGTTTGTAACGGGAATGCCCGCATGTCATGCACTCGGTCATCTCAGCATTTTCAAGGTAGTATAACATGCAGAAGTTAGGGCATATATCAATTTTCTGGTATCCTAAACCGAGGGGTTTCATCATGGACTTGGCAGCATAGAAGTTCTCTTTCAGCCTGTTCCCTTCAGGTAAAATGCTTATCGCCCATTCAATAATCTTGTCATAACCGGCCTCACTCAACCCGTGATCTGACTTGATGGTGAACACCTGTGCTACGGCTGATAATTTACTGTGGTTCGTGCAGCCATCCCATAATGGTTCGTCAGAATCTCTCAACAGATCAAAAAACCTTGCTGCATCTGCATTAGGTTCTTCTTCTACGATTGGACATTCCCTGACATTACCTTCACTCATTCTCATTGCATCCATAACCATATTCCTGTAAGGATTACTGTTCTCATTTCCAACTTCATGCATGTTGCTAGCACTAGAAGTTGACCCAACCACCTATTCTTCCATGCTCTCATCAGGAACAAATAGTTCTCTGTGTGCATGCCAACACGGGTAATCCTCCATGAACCCTTTGGTTAGAAGATGCATCGTTACAACATCTTGATGCAGAAACTTTAAATTTTTACACTTCCTGCATGGACACCTAATACCGCCATCAGTAAAATTCCTCGGAATAGATGTTGTGAAATTAATAAAACCCTGAACACCGTTACAATAATCCATCCTCCGCAATCTTTGAGGTGAGTCCCGATACATCTATGAACGATCATCCATGACTTCTATTGAACCTCTATAAAACATAACAAAAATATTGGTTTTCCCAACATTATCCAACAAACTAAAAAAACACTTATGTTAAATATTCATTATCAATTATCAACTATCAACATTCATACATACAAATTTATACATATATAAATTTACAAAAATCACAACCTCACAATAAAATTGATAACAATTAAAAAAGACCTATTAAACAAGCTATTAATTATTTATTTCATCATAACACATTTAATTTGGTGTAATTCAAACAAAATTTCAACAATTTACAAACAAATATAATTTGACAAAATCTAAAACAAAGTATAACAACTACAAAATTATACATTCATACTACAAGTTTTTTTGACAAATAGTAATCAAACAAGTACATACGTTAACAAAATACATATACTAAAAAAAAATTCACATTTAAATGTTAAAACTAAAAAGGATATATTTACTTATAAAAAATGATAAAATCCACAAGAAACGGATATTGTGACCACGTAGAAAAGTATAAGAAACTTGAGTGCTTGTGTTGAGAAGAGTGGAGAGTTGGGATGGGTGGTTAGCTGCAGTTTGGGAGGGGAGAGGTGGGATGGGAAAGAAGAAGAAGGAGAAACAGAGGTGTCGGCAAAGGCGGTAGGTATATAATGTCTTTTACTGACGGAATCTTCTAGTTTACCTAAGCAAGTCCATGCGAGTTACTTTCAAATCTTTACCGTCAAGTTGCCTTTCTAGCCTTCTTTTTTTTTAGTATTTAGGCCATGACGAATACTATCCTAATTGGGAATGCATTAGAACTCCTTGCCTTATGAAAATGTTGTTTTTTATGTGCTTTTATCAAATACATATGACACACGATTGAGTTTTATTTTAGGGAGTTTTCCCTAACAAGGATTTCAAAAAACTTACTTTGTCTTTTTGAAAGCCTGAGATTTTTCATAGTCATGTCAAATAGCAATGTTCATGCAACTCTCATGATCTGACTAGTCTTTAAAGAAAGATATTTCATCATGATGATTGGTTTAGGAGATGGCTCATTTTGCATTGGGTTGAAAACAAAATCAAATACTTGTTTGAAGTCTTGTGTTTGAATATTCTCAAAAAAAGGTGAATAGCTATTCATTTTATCATGACTTTTAAGAATGGTCCCTTATGTTTTGAGAGTGTATTTATCAGTCTTTCTTGCTTGCTTGATTAGAACAGACTTTTCAAGGCACGTAATGAAGGCTTTGTTTGATGGCTACTAAAGAAAATGAATTCACAAGCTCAAATGGTGTTTAAAGGTCTTTATGGGTCTAGGATCACTTTTATTCCTTTATACCTGATGTGGACCAGCCTATAAACACCAGCAAGGACCCATTACATGTTCCAAATGGTCCAATGACTCGGTCCAAGACAAAGGCATTGAAAGAGGCATTGAATGCATTGGTTTTGAATGTTTCAACCAAGTCAGAATTGAAAGGTCCATTAGAGTATTAAGAGGAGACCCTAGTACATCTTATCCATGTGCAAGAGGGATCCAACACAACCTTATTTGGGCTATAAGGTGAGGACAGCAAAGGAAATAAACAAATCCTTCTATAACTTGGAAACAACATGGGTGGCTACCTTATTTTGTTAGCTATAGCCCAAGGCTTGTTTAGGCTTAATTAATACTTTGTTTTCAGTTAGGACCCAAGACTTGTTTGGATTAAGTTATGGGCTTTTCAGTTTAGGGTTTTGGGTCAGTTTTGAGTGGACCTCATTGAAGTCCACATAAGGGGTCCATTAAGGTTAACTTTTCAAGAACTATTTAAATTCATGTAAGTCAAAATTTCGGCAGCTTTGATGATAATTACTTCTGAATTTTTCAGTTTTAACATGTGAGAGTGATTCTTGCATTCTTCAGTTTTTGAATGAACTGAATCTGACTTATCGAAGATTAACTGGCTTCGTGGCCTCATTCTACTCAATCCAATAGTGTTGGTGCCTTGGGGCAGGTTTCCATTGTGTCACACTTCTATCAGACCCATTTTGGCTTTCCGGGATCAGATCTCAATATTGATTGCGGCTTGCGTGACCATGTGATCACGAGGTTCGCATCAGTTGGTATCAGAGCTAGGTTCCGAAACAAGGTCATATCCTTCTGTTATTTTTGTTTTTTTAGTGTTCCTTTAAGTTTTTCAGTGTTTGCGGACATCTTCTTGTTTTTTGTGTCTGCGTCATCTAAGCAAAAAAAAGGGTAATATTTCATCTTGTTACTATCTCTAATCATATCAATATATTAAAAAGAAAGAGAGATAGGGATTAATTGAAATTTGAAGGATCATTCAATTTTTGCCGCAGAAACACAACTCTTGGTGAACCATAAGCAAATGACCTCAGAATCAATTGAAACTTCATATTCAGTCTATTGTCGGTGAGATCGCATCATATGTCAAATTTGGGCTTATTCTGATATTGTTTGCTTGAGGTTTTAATTCGAGATTCAATTCTGCCGCAAAAACACTACTCTTGGTGAACCATAAGCAAACCACCTTGGAATCAAATGAAACTTCATATTCAGTCTATTGGAGGTGAGATCGCATCATATGTCAAATTTAGGCTTATTATGATATTTTTTTTCTTGAGGTTTTAATTCGAGGCTCAATTCTGCCGCAGAAACACTACTCTTTGTGAACCATAAGCAAAACACCTTATAATAAATTGAAACTTTATATTCTATGTATTGGGGACGAGATCTCACCATATATTAAATTTGGGCTTATTTTGATATCGGCTTCTGGAGGTTTTAATTGGGGGTTCAATTATGCCGCAAACTGATCATACAAGGGGTTTAGGTACCTAGACATAAAAGAACGACCTATAAATTAAATTTGAAGTCATTTTACGATTGTTTGGTCTGGGTTTCAATTCTGTTATGTAAAAATTACGTAACAGGTTAGATTTGCATCAAGTTTCAAAACATGATCCTTACTGTTTAATTTTGTCCAAATCTTTTTGTTTCTATTATATTTGGGTTATCTAGGAGTCAAGTAACTATTTTCGCTAATATTCGCTTCTGTTTTATTTCGTGTCTTCGTTTCGTCTACAATTCATATGAATTTGCATTGCTACTCACAAAATTGTAATTGTAGTTTTGTTTTGCTTTGTTTTTAGTATATTTATTGATTCTTGAGTCTGAAAATTATAATTAGAGTGTGCTGCGAAGGCTACTGACTTTGATTTGTTGATTTCAGTTCCTAAAGAACCAAAAGAAAGCAAGTTGTGAGGTAAAAGGCGTAGTGAGCTTATTAAAGTGAAAAGCCTTGTTTTTTTTATATGATACACGAGAGGTGTGAGGATATATTTTGTGCTACTAACCAAATTTTACAGATTCAAAAAATGTCTAAAAACAATAAATCAGCTATATAAAATGCTAACGTAACTTTCCAATTGCGAGCCATAGGCCAACAACTTGAGCTATTATCTTGAACGTACAAGGATCTAAAAGATGAGGTGAATTCAATAAAGCAACAGCATAGTGGGGCTGATCACCGAGGAAATACAGTCCGTATGGCCATACAGAATGTCAGATCTGATTTTGAAGAGTTTGTTGACAAAAACACAGATGCGAGTGAAGATGACTATGATTTTGCATCTGCTGGCCAAGGAATCAGGTCTGGACCGAATAGGGCTAGGAGGAATGTGAATTTCCGAGGCATGGGCACTTATGAAGATATGGATGAGGACTTGGACACCATTAAACTAAAAATTCCTAACTTTCAAGGTAAAAACAATCCCGAAGCTTATTTGGAGTGGGAGAAAAAGGTAGATTGGATTTTTGATTGCCATAGCTATTCTGAACAAAAGAAGGTGAAATTGGTGATAATTGAGTTTACGGCGTATGCATTAATTTGGTGGGATCAAATTGTAATCAGTAGGAGGAGGAATGGGGATCAACCCGTTCAGACTTGGGGGGAGATGAAAGTCTTAATAAGAAGATGATTTGTGCCAAACCACTATTACAGAGACTTATATCTGAAGCTCCAAGCTTTGAATCAAGGTTATAAGAGAGTAGATGAATATTACAAAGAGATGGAGATAGCAATGATTCGGGCCAATGTTGTTAAGGATAGAGAAGCCACCATGGATAGATTTCTTAATAGGTTGAATCGGGACATTGCCAATGTGGTTGAGCTACAACGCTATGTGGAGCTAGAGGACATGGTTCACATGGCTACGAAGGTGGAGAGACAACTTTGGAAGGGATATGCTCGGCTAGCGGTTAATTCAAGCTCTTCATCATCTTGGAAGCTGAATCTAAAAAGAGAGGGTACTGTCCAGCCAAGATCTTTTGTTCCTTCTAAAACTAAACCATCAAAGGCTAAAGTTGATGTTCCTACTGATGCCAAAGGTAAATCTGAAACTCAACCTAAACGTACCTGTGATGTTAAATCTTTTAGGTGTTAAGGACATGGACATTATGCTTCAGAGTGTCCAAACAAGAGAATCATGATGATTAGAGATAATGGTGATATGGAATCTGAAAGTGACAAATCTGATTGTGAAGGCATGCCACCATTGGAGGATAGTGATAGGGATGAGTTAGCATTACCGGTTGGGGAGTCCTTGGTTATAAGACGAACACTTCAGGTTCAGGTAAAGGAAGATGAAATTAATCAACAAAGGGAGAACATCTTCCATACACGTTGTTATGTACAAAGTAAGGTGTGTGGTTTAATTATAGATAGTGGAAGCTGTGTTAATGTTTGTAGTACCATCCTTGTTAGTAAACTGAATTTGTGTACTGTTAAACATGCTATACCATATAGATTGCAATGGCTGAATGATAGTGGTGAAGTGAAAGTGACTAAACAGGTTGTGGTTCCATTTTCAATTGGGAAATATGTTGATGAAGTTCTGTGCAACGTGGTACCAATGCAAGCAAGTCACATCTTATTGGGAAGACCATGGCAATATGATAGGAAGGCAATTCATGATGGGGTTAAAAATAGGTATACCATTGTAAAATATGGTAAAACCATCACTCTTGTACCTCTTACACCTAAACAGGTGTATGATGATCAAATAAAGCTAAAAAGTGAGCATGAGGTGATGGGGAGAGAAAATCAAGGTGAGGAACAAGGGGAGAGAAGACCATCAGATTCGACTAGAACTCAAACCACTACAACCCATTCGGCTACCCATCCAAACACAAACAAATATTCAGCCAACACTCCAAACAATTCGACCACAACTTAAAAACACCCAAATCTGGCCGAGAGTGGAGGTAAGACAAGAGGAGTGAAGAAAGTCAGTAAGGGTGATGAGAATTGTGTGGAAAAACTAAAGAAACAACCTAATTTTTATGCTAGAGAGGGTGAGGTCAGATCTGTATTTTTCACTAACAACCCAATGATTTTACTTGTACACAAAGAGGCTTACTTTAATACTAATGATCTTGATCATATTATGCCTAGTGATGCTATTTCTTTGTTGTAGGAGTTTGATAGTGTGTTCCCCGACGATTCTTCTAGCGAATTACCACCATTGAGGGGGATAGAGCATCAGATTGATTTCATACCCGAAGCTTTAATTCCTAACCGACCAGCCTATAGAAGCAATCCCAAGGAGACGAAGGAGCTACAAAGGCAAGTTGATGAGCTGATGGAAAAGGGCTACATTCGTGAGAGTATGAGCCCGTGTGCTGTACCCGTGCTACTTGTGCCTAAAAAGGATGGAACATGGAGGATGTGTGTTGATTGTCGAGCCATCAACAACATAACGATAAAGTATAAACACCCTATTCCTAGGCTTGCTGACATGTTAGATGAGTTACATGGATCCTGTATTTTCTTTAAAATCAACTTGAAAAGTGGGTACCATCAAATTAGAATGAAAGAAGGTAATGAGTGGAAAACAACATTTAAGACTAAGCATGGTTTGTATGAATGGTTAGAAATGCTGTTTGGACTTACAAATGCACCTAGTACGTTTATACGTTTAATGAATCATGTGTTACGTGCAGTTATAGGTAAGTTTGTGGTTGTGTATTTTGATGACATTCTGATCTTTAGCAAGAACTTAACTGAGCATCTTGATCATTTGCGTAATGTACTTAGTGTGTTGCGTAGTGAGAAATTGTATGCTAATCTTAAAAAATATGCCTTTTGCATGGAGAAAATTGTGTTTCTTCGCTATGTTGTAACTGCACAGGGTATCGAGATGAATGAGGAGAAAGTTAAAGCCATTTGGGATTGGCCTACACCCAAATCGGTAAGTGGGGTAAAGAGTTTTCATAGGTTAGCTAGTTTTTATAAGCGTTTTGTGAAAGATTTCAGTACAATAGCTGCGCCCTTGAATGAAGTTGTTAAAAAGTCAGTTGGGTTTAAATGGGGGGAGGAATAAGAATTGGCTTTTGTTCTTTTGAAAGATAAATTATGTTCTGCACCTGTTTTGCCTTTACCTGACTTTATGAAAGCATTTGAAATAGAATGTGATGCATCTGGAATGGGAATAGGTGCTGTTTTGATGTAGGATCGGAGACCTATTGCATATTTTAGTGAGAAGTTAAGTAGAGCAACCTTGAACTATCCCACTTACGATAAAGAACTCTATGCATTGGTAAGAGCACCTAAGACATGGCAAAATTACTTGTGACCAAAAGAGTTTATAATCCATTCGGATCATGAGTCCTTGAAACATCTGAAAGGACAAGGTAAGTTGAATAGGAGGCATGCAAAATGGGTTGAATTCATTGAAACTTTTCCTTACGTAATCAAGTATAAGCAAGGCAAAGAGAACATCGTAGCTGATGCACTTTCGTGCAGGTATGTTCTTTTACACACAATGACTACTAGATTGCTAGGCTTTGAATATGTGAAGGAATTGTATGATAATGATTCTGACTTTGCCGAGATTTATAATGCATGTGGACATTCGGCTTTTGGTAAGTTTTATTTGATGGATGGTTATTTGTTC
>Ga0325410_1004824_pt1 | contig 15024 bp, 6 predicted proteins | sample PopdelMetagenome_16_FD_206182 | JGI IMG/M metagenome (GOLD analysis project Ga0325410, IMG submission 206182) | Populus deltoides microbial communities from Bellville, Georgia, United States - Xylem-PdIQD-R3 | ecosystem: Host-associated > Plants > Phyllosphere > Stem > Wood/Secondary xylem... | reverse complement strand
TTAGCGCAGGATCATTTGCAGAAATGAAATGCTTAAATTTACTCCAAATCAATGGAGCACATCTCACCGGATCCTTCAAACTGCTTTCTAAAGTGTTGATGTGGATTTGTTGGCATGAATGTCCTTTGAAATATTTGCCACATGATTTTACCTTGGACAATCTAGTTGTTCTTGATATGCAGTACAGTAACCTCAAAGAACTATGGAAGGGACAACAGGTGCGAAACATACTAAAATCCCCAAAATTTCTCCAGTACGTAATTTTTATTTACATGTTACGACTTTCTATGATTAATTTTAATTATTTTTCACTTTATTATAACAGATTCTCAACAGTCTAGAAATCTTTGATCTTAGTCATTCTCTGAACCTTATTAAAACACCAAACTTGCACAGTTCAAGTCTAAAGAAACTAATTCTGAAAGGTTGCTCGAGTTTAGTTGAGGTGCATCAATCAATTGGAAATTTGACGAGCCTCGATTTCTTGAATTTGGAGGGATGTTGGAGGCTGAAGAATCTCCCTGAAAGCATTGGCAATGTAAAGTCTCTTGAAACTCTGATTATTTCTGGGTGTTCACAACTTGAAAAATTGCCAGAACGCATAGGTGATATGGAATCCTTAACCAAGCTACTAGTCGATGGGATTAAAACTGAGCAATTTCTCTCTTCAATTGGACAATTAAAGCATGTCAAATGGTTATCAGTACGTGGATACAGTTCGGCTCCACCAAGTTGTTCTTTGATTTCAGCAGTTGTTTCGAATTTGAAACGTTGGCTGTCAACATCTTTCTCTCAATGGAGATTAGTGAAACATCTTGAGCTTTTTAATGGTGGTTTGTCTGATCGCGCAACTAACTGTGTTGATTTTAGTGGTATGTTCTCTCTAGAAGTATTGGATCTAACAGGAAACAAATTCTCTAGCCTGCCTTCTGGGATCGGCTTTCTTCCCAAGCTATCGTGCTTGGTTGTTAAGACATGTGAATATCTTGTATCAATCCAATATCTTCCCTCAAGTTTATGCTTTTTGGATGCATCTTTTTGCAAATCATTGGAAAGAATAATAATACCAATCGAGTCAAAAGAAGAACTATGTGTAAATATATATGAAAGTTTTTTGTTAGAAGAGATTCAGGGCATCGAAGGTCTAAATAATAGTTTCTGGAATGTTAGTGTTGCAGGACACAGTTCATCAAATAACTTACAGAAGAGCATTGTTGAGGTACTATTTCTTTCGGTCTCTCTTGCACAAGAAGAAACACATACAATTGGCACATACATTAATTAATGTCTAAAATCGCAGCCTTCCTTGAAATTAATATGTATACAGGCAATTATTATTATTATTATTATTATTATTATTATTTTATTTTAAAAAATAAATATCATCTTTAATAATATTTTCTTATTTTTCTTATTTAATCTAAAAATTAAATATTATCTTTAATAATATTTTTTATTAAATATTTAAAGTCTTTGGTTTTATTTTTTATTTCTTGATTTTATGATAATATATTTATACAGGCAATGTGCAACCGTGGTCACGGGTATCGTATTAACTTCAGTCTAGAACATGATGAACTACGTGAGATGCCAGATTGGATGAGCTACAGGGGAGAAGGATGCTCATTGTCATTCCATATACCTCCAGTCTTCCATGGCTTAGTTCTTTGGTTAGAGAAGGGTACTCATATGTACACACACACTAACATTATTATTATTATAAAAAAGAAAAGCAATGGAAGAATATTGTTTAAAGATAAACGAGCACAGATAGGAATACATATATTTATGGAGGGATGGATAAGATACATAAGTAGAAGTGAAATGGCAATGGAAGATTACTGTGCAGATGACGAATTGGAACTACACATTTCTTCAGAGCCAACAGAGTATGCACTGCGCATGGGTCATGCATGGAAACGATGGGTTAAAGAATGTGGGGTCCATGTGATCGCAGGGAAGTCAGATTCATTTGAAAAGTCGGCAGTGGGAAGAGATACAGTGATGCCTTCACCACCGCTGTATCATCTGCTTCCTCATCCTCATCGTGGTTCAATTACAGCGTCTACACCTAAGCAATGGTGTGACTTTTTACTTGCGGAGCTGCAAAACCATAAGATCGGTTTATTGCTTCTTGGTAAGAACAATTATTTCCTTTAGTTATTTTTATTCTATTCTATTTAATTTATGAGATTAAATATTATCTTTAATTATTTCATTATTACTATTTAATATAAAAAATTAAATATCATTTTTAATAATAAAAAATTAAATATTTAAGGCTTTTTGGTAAGAATACATATTTCCTTTAGTTATTTCTATTTTATTCTATTTGATGGGAATTTGTTCGTAATAACAAAATGCACACGTTTAACTTTCTTTTCAAACTTGGAAGATTTATTGAATTTGATGGCTTTTGAAGGTACAGAAGACTTGGATTGACTTGAGAGTACAAGATCATTTTATATAGAGATGCTTGAAGTTACTTCAAATTAGTACGGTACTTCTATCTCATGTATTGATATGTATTTGTTGGTTTGAAGATCATTTTCCAAGCTTGGAAGTTTTATTGAATACTCTTTGAAATCTTTTCCATCCGCTTTTGTACTGGACAACCTCGTTGTTAATTATTATCTATGATGTAATTTATATTTTCAAGTTATAAATTTTGATGAATATTGTTTCATTTTTTCCCTCATTTCAAAAGATGAAAATCCTTATTTTAGTTAGAAATAAATTGGTTTTCTAGGAAGAGATTATTGATTGGAAACAAGAGCAAAAGAAAAAAGCAAACACCCCATCCGATTTTCATTCAGTATGAGAGTGAGAAAGAGAGAGGCCAAGAGAGAGGTCCTTGCATATATATATTTTTTTTTTGTCTCGCTCACTGGGGCAAACCATCTTTTAAAAAATTTTGAATAGCATGCCATCAAAAAGAATTTTGTTCAATCCCAATCCCACATTGTCTGTAGAAGTGTTTACTTTTGACTGTACACTTTGTTATTTTCCAATCCCTCCCCAGTTTTGCAACCATTTCTCTACTTTCTATGCTCTTGGCTTGCTAGAAACTAAAGAAAACACTTTGCTCGAGTTGCCTGCCTTCACTCTTCAGATTGCTCAACAAATCCCTTGAGACCTTCTCCATAGTTAACACATCACATAATGGCTACTCTAAAAAATTTAGCCATAAACATTGAACACCTTAACACATCCAATGCATCAGCAATCAACGTCCCTTCCTTCACAATATGCATCGCCCATAAATCTTTCTTTTGGGATGTCGCCGGGAGTTTAATCTCCGAGTGTAAAAATTATGTATAAATTTCCATTCTTTCCTTCCATCCATTACTTGTCCTCTATGAAGATTCTATGTATGAAATCTCGGAATCTTTTCGAGTATAACTTGGGATCAACAGCTGAGATAGACGTGGGATCCACTTGTAAGGATTTGTATGCATGCTCTAGCTTTTTGCTGATATCATAATCCTGGAGGATGTCAATGATACCAAAGTGAGGAACTACATCGAAGATCTCATTACCATTATGTGAAGGTGTTGAATTGTTACTTCCACCCCCCATGCACCGATCCATTTCAGTAGTCCTCAATGCACGCTCGGCTCTTGCAAGCACTTTTCCCCCCTGGAACAGAACAGATTTCACATGAGTACTACAAGCATGCAGCGCCAGATAAAATCTTGACATTGCATCACACAATCACCAAAATTCAAAGTAACAAAACGAAGAACAAAATGTGATAACAATGACAATGATCACTCAACCACAGCCGAATCTTACGCTTTGAAGACACTTGTCATCATTAATTTTCCTTTTCACATTGATTTTCAATGTTCCAGACATATAAAATAGCATTGATTTACAACCATGGTTTTAAGGCATCATTATTGGCAAAAACATTGTAGGACAGAGCAGACTTAAAGATCAATGCTTCAGTTGTCAATCACATTAATAATTTATATTTGATCGTCTAAAAGGGCCTGGAATAGGACCAGGTAAAAGTTTGTTTCTATCTAAGAAGCCGGCATACAACAACAGGTCAAAGATCCAATTTCCAAAAATAGACTATGTATCATGTAGTTTAACATCTCTAAGCATAATTTTTGCAATAATCATCTATGCTTGACCATTCATATCTTTCACCACAGTTCTCTGTCACCACTTCACATGCACACATTCCCAAAAAAGAGATGGCATGGAAAAATGTCTTTGCTTGTCGTAATAAATACAAGGGCTAAGAGCTAACATAAGGAAAATAGATTTGGGAAAAGGAAAGCAGAAACAAAGCAAGGCACTAACAATTAGGAGGGGCAAAAACATGAATTCTGAAAAGGAAAATACACTCCGGCCTTCCATGACCCAATCCATATTGGGCAGCAAATGATAACCCCGCATCGATGTTTCCTCGTGATGTGAATTTCTTTTTTCTGATACAGAAACACAAAACCAAATTAGCTATTGTTGTTGTGAATTTTTAAGGTAGCAGAATTCCAGGATAAAAGTAATTTACCAAAATGCTTGTCATTTGGTGACATCATCTCCTCACTATAGTTATCATCACGGAAGTGAAGACCACTTAATCCATAATTCTCTCTGCTTCTAAGAATTCACAGTCCCTATAAATTTGACTGAGAAAGAAAGAACAGAAGACAAACACATGTTAACCTCTCAAGATTAGTGCCTCACCAAGGAACAAGATAAAGGATGCAAAACTTGGAAGAAAATGAAAAAAGTGCAATGCTGTGGAACTACCTAATGAGTTCATTAAACCATGACCGTTCCAGGCGAAATACAAAGTTTAGATCGAGGTCCTTAAGCGTGGTTGTTTCATCAATTTCACCCTCAAGCAGTCAAGCTTGTCAGTCGTGCGTCCATGAGAAGAACCTTTCAAGTCAAAGCGTTTATGGATACGGTACTCGGAACAAAACAGGTTTCCCATTACAACAAAACGAGTCTGGAATTACATTGCATTGTGAACAGTAATTAGAATATGATTATACCTTTTGACCTCCCACTGGTTTGATCACGAAACGATCATCTTGAATTAGATAAAAGAAGCTTCCACTGTTCCCAGGGGAAGAAAATTCTCTAAGTGCATCACTTCCACAAATCGCTAGCTTGTAATTCACTGGATCTATTGCAAACAATTCCCTCAGACGTCTAAATATCAAACCAACCAACCACCACCATAACATGTGTGCGTGTGAAAGAAATGACATTTCTTTATTCATTTATTAATGCTTGATGAATTGTTAGAAGAGTGAGGTCTCTACAAACATTGAAAAACCGCAATTTTTCATGATAAAATCCAAAGGATTGGTACTTTGGTGTTTGTGGCGCTGGTAAATAGAAGAACAGATCAAGAGATGAAATCCCTCTATACCGCTGTTATTTCATTCAAGGTGCGTACTTTGGTGTGTATCACGTGTTTGTTGCATTGACTGAATATGATAGTGGGAACTTATTTATCAAGAATTAAAGCAGTAGTTGCTTATGGATAATTAGCTCTTCCATCCAGCATTAATTCTATTATCAATTATAGTTCAGTCATAAAGTTTTTCGAAGAGAGAAATAAAAAGGAAAAGGAAAAGGAAACAACCCCCACTCCATCTTTCCCTTCTTTCCATGAAAAAAGCAAACACCCCATTTTGATTTTGATTTTCAATCAGGATGAGTGAGAAAGAAAGAGAGGACAAGCCGACACTTCAAAGGTCCTCTTTCTCTTTCCTTGCTTTTTTTAACGCGTGGAGCCAGCAGTTGTTGCCACCAAATTCCTTGCTCAGTATTTAAAAATTTTCCTAATTTTTTTTCCTCTACGTGCTGTTACCTTTTACCTCTTTTATAATTATTATGATTATTGCATTGCTAATAATTTGCAATAAAGATGATGAACATTTTTTAGTCAATTCAAAATAACAAGATAAGGTTTGTTGAGGCTTTTCTTAGAACCTTGCTCAGGGATTAATTAGCGAGAATAAGAAATCATGTGCAAAATATACAAAATTTATTATTAATCATCAATATTTATTCTTGATCATCAATATTGAATAAAGGCTTATTTTCTAGTATAAACTATGATGAGATTGTTTATAAAAATAACCAAATTTAAATGTAGAGTTAAACCAAATTGAGGTTTTTCAATTACCTTTAAACATATCAGAGTTTTAATAGGTGGATGGTACATCTTTTGAATTTATTAGAAAAAACATGTAATGTAAATTATAAAAAATATTTATTTTTCTGATATACATAGTAATAATAAATTAGATGATAGTAACTAGAAAATAGAAATTAGTTTAAATAAGTGGTACCAATTTCTATTTTATATATCCAGGGAAGAAGTTCAAAGAATAGAATGAAATCAAATATTCTTAATAAAAGAAGAAAAAAAACACAAAAAGAAATAAAATATGTTTTTAATAAATATAAAATATGGATAAAATTATAGAACAAGAAAGAGAAGTTAGATATTTCAAATTTTAGTAAGGATCAAATTGGATTGTTTAAAAGAGGAAAAACTTTCATTGACTGATTTAATTGGAAAGTATTTACAAGAAAGCTAAAAGAATTAAAGTTTTTTAATTTTAAAATTATAATTTAAAATGGCAAGAAAAAAATCAATTATTTTTAAAATTGTTTAAAAAAATAAAACATCAACAATTTATATAATAGATAAATAAATCTATTAAAATAAATTAAGAATAACTAGTAAAATCAAGCAAATAATTCAAAACTAACAAGAAAATAAATATATTTTTTAAGTCTGGTTTGAGTATGTTTTCTATCTTGATTGATTGACTGACTTGATAAGTCTTTTGCTAAGTATAAATCAACTTTATTTTAAAAGTCTGTTTGATATTTTTTCATTTATTAATGAAATATTATTTTTACTATATAGTTATTAGATCTCGGGTTTATCTACTGTCTTGGTCTAAATTTAATAATTATGGTTCATAGTTATACTAGCTAGTTGCACTAAAGCTAATAATTTAAAAAAAATAATTAAACATCAATATTTTTTGTTGGCATCAAATAATTAAAAATGAGAATTTCAAAGCAGAGGGTTTAAGAAATATTAAAAGAGAAGGTTTTGTGTAATTATTAGATAATTGAAATCATCACTAATCTCCTTTGTTCATTTTCTTTTTTTATTACCCCTACCATGCACGAAACTTCATGTCACTTCATGATACGTTGCTTTCAACCTTTAAACAGCTTTAATAGCAACCATCATGAAATTACAGCACTAAATTTATTCTTTAGCAATTATATAATCCTCGCTCTTTGACAGTTATTGCATTTCTAATAATTTGCAAGAAAACATACTTTCTCAATCTGCACCTACCATCAAATTAACATCCTTTCTCGAAATTTCCTAGCAATTTACAGAGGAAACTTCCTTCTGCTCTCTCTTGTATATTATTACAAAAACTGTCATTGACTGATTGACTTGCAAAAGTATTTGCAAGAAACCTAACGAATTAGAGTTTTTAAAAATTTTAAATTATTAAAAACATTCAATTGTTTTTTTTTAAAAAAAATCAAGAATAAAACATCAACTATTTATATAATTGCTAAATAAATCTAATAAAATAAATTGGAAATAACTAGTAAATAATTCAAAAATAACTAGAAAATAAATATATTTTCTATGATTTGAGTATGTTTTCTATTTTGATTCACTAATTTGCTAAGTATTTGCTAAGCATAAACAAAAGAAAGTATTTGCTAATCACTCACTAATTCATCCATGATATGTTTAAAAAAATTGGTTAAAAATTGGGTAACAACACCAGGTTTGTTTTATTGAAAACCCGGGCCTGTAATTGACCAGGAGAAAACCGGTCAACCCACTAAGTAGATCTGGAACCTGAGTGACCCAACAAAACCTGGTAGAAATTCATTTTTTTTTCAAATGTGTTTTTTCTTCTAGCTAGAAACCTCTATTTTTTTATATATATTTTTCAGTTGGTTACTAACCCATTTCAAAGTTTACTATATAATTATTAGAAGAATGTTTTATTTTTTTAATGTGGGATTTGAAATCTTTTAGTATATATACTTTATGTTTACTAGAAAAAAATTATGCCTTTTCAATATGAAATAAAAAATCCTTTTGATTTAAATACTTCAATTCAAAAGAATAAGATAATATCTTTTCAATATAGAATAAAAAAAACATTTTGAAATAATTTTTTAAACTTCATTATTTATAAAATGTATAACTTATATCCAACTTCTTAATTTTTTCATATGAAATATTAAAATCTTAAATTTTTTTTTATTTTTCTTGGTTGACTTGGATCAATCCTTGTAACTCAAGACTCAGCTTCTTGATCGAGTTGATCTCGAGTTGGGTTTGATAATTATAAATAAATTTAATGAAAAAATATATATTTTTTTTGTATAAAAATGAAGGGTAAAAAATTAAATTATGACATATATCATTAATTATTGACACTCTTGTAACAAGCATGAAACTTTATGTCATTTCATGATACCCATGTTTTTAACGCTTTACACCGCTTTAATAAATTGTTACAGTAATAGCACAGAGAGAAGAACGGATCAAGAGAAAATAATAAAGTAACTATTTAGAAAGTGGTCCAGCGATAAGAATTTAAAATTAAAAATTTTGTATTTTTTGTGGTTTCAGGTTCGAGTTTTGTAATTGCTAATGTAATGATCATCAAAGATTTATATAATTATTAACTTCAGAGCTCGTATAATTAATTAAGATATATACAAACTGGACCAGATATCTACGGTAATCTAAAAAAAATAATAATGGAGATGAAGCAAAATCTCTGTTTGATTTTTTCTTTTTTATGTTTTTGGTACAGTGGTCAACAATAGCTTGGAAGACTTTGGTAGCAGTAAGTAACCTGTTCTTCCTCAATAATGTTAACGCGTGGACCCTGTTGTTGTGGAAACTTTGCAGAGGATCTTAATAAAAACAAGTAAATAGAAAAATATTATTTTTTAAATATAAAAACTAGAAATCCTGATAATATTGAATAAAAAATAAAATAAAAAATTATTCTTTTCAAGTAGAAAAAAAATATAAAAGTTTAACAATATTGAATAGAAATAAATAAAATTTTTAAACTAAATAATAATGACAGAAAAAAATATATTTATTATCCTAAAAATTCTTATATTAAAATCTTAATTTATCACATGAACTGAGTCTATATGCTAAAACCAGAAAAAAAAAACAAATGTAACAAAAAAAATTTCTACACAACACAATTAATTATAGGATCGTATATTTTGAGACTAAATTGAGGGTTTTGAATTATCTTTAAACATAACATGATTTTAATAGGTGCACTGTATATCCTTTGAATTTATTAGAAGTAACGTGTAATGTAAAGTAAGAACCGCTTGCCATTAACTAGCTTTTTCAATTGGATTTTTTTATTTAAATGAAAAGGAAAATTTATTTTATTATGAAAAAAATATTTATTTTCTGATATATCTAATAATAATAATAAATTAGAGATAGTAACAAGAAAATAGAAAATAGATTGAATAATTAGTATCAGTTCCTATTATAATATATCTAGTGAAAGAATAGAATGAATTAAAATATTCTTAATAAAAAAACACAAAACAAAATTATATTCTTAATAAATATAAAAGATGGGTGGAATTAGATAACACCAAACTACGAATAAGTAAATTTCAATATGTAATTGTGTAGGTTTCGATTAAAAGGACTTTAATTTAGGAAGTATATTAAAAAATAATATAAATTATATTCTAGAATTTATTTTAATAGTTTAAATCTTTAATGAATTAATAAGTCTTTACAAATAAAAGATATAGTTTTACAATAAAATGCATTTTTAGAAATGAAATTATATTAAATTAAGCGTGCTCGAGATTGTTCGAATTATTAATTAATTATAATTAATTTTATGTCTTCAGAGGAAACAAAAGGGAAGGACAAAATTATCTTCCCCTCAATGATAGACCTAGCCCACTTTCCAAACCAGTCCCCTGGTAAATAGAATGATGGTCCCATAAATTGCTTTTTTTCTTTCCAGCTCATCAAGCAGTTTGGTCTCCCTCACTGGACCCCTTTAGAATGGGAATCACACTAGGAAATTTAAAAGTAATTCGAAGTATCATTAAAGCCTATAAAAATGAAACTGATAATAATATAGTTGGGATTTAAAAAAAAAATTGATAGAAAACCGTATAAAAAGAAATTTGAAACCAAGTAATCTTAAAAAAACCAAAATAAAACATGCCATGAAAAAAAATTTAAAATAAACAAAATACTTGGAAAAAAAAAAATTCAACCATTTCTTCATTAAAAAAAACAGTAATTGGGAATTACTTCATGGTCAAAAAGTACAATAATGCAAAAAAAAAAAAAAAGAGTTTTAGGATATTGATTTTATTATTTGTTAGGTAACTATGTAATCTAATACGTTGATGTGGAAAATAGCACTAAGTTTTTTGTCAAAAGAGTAACTGTGTAATTTAATATTCATCTCTCAAATCCCTAATCCAATTGATCATATAATTAAATAATTGTTTTAATTAATAACTATAAAAAACAAACTCCCTTGGTAGTTCATTACTTAAATAAAAACTCATGATTGTCGAGCAAAGCAAATAAATTACTTAACCGGATCACTAGAGGAGTTATTTGCTAAAATAAAAACTCATGATTAAGTTATATAAGAGTTTATAAATCATGTTATCATCTCCATTATTATATATAAAGCTAGACAAAATAGGATAAGAAGGGATTAAATTTAGTTTTAGAATATATTTAAGAATATGGTTGAACCATGTTTTTTAATATGTTTTTAGATTATTCTAATATGCTGATATACTGATGTGAAAAATAAATATTAAAAAATATTATTTTAATATATTTATAATTAAAAATTATTTTAAAAAGTAATTTTCACCATACTTTCAAATAAGTTAAAATTTTTCAAAAGAATGGATTGATATATCGATGACACTCTCTAGTCAGTTTTGAGAATTTTGAATCCAAACAAGTGAATTTATATGCATGCTTGTACAACTTGATTTTCTCTTTAATTTAATCAACAATAATTTCTCATCGATCTTCCTTTTCAAGCGTGGCATTGATCTTTAGCTACACCTTACTTAGTCCCTGTTGTTTATAAAGCTTATAATTTAATGAAGAGTATAGTTAAGATGTTTAGAATGCTCTAGGCCATGTTTGTTTTCTGGAATTCACTTTTCGGGAAATTAATTTCCAAACTTTTCTGTGTTTGTTTGCCATTAGAAAAGTTGGTCAATGGAAAACACTTTCCGGTTAAAGAAAATTTTGGTGTAGTTTCCAGGAAAATGTTTTTCCTTTTGGCTGTGTTTGTTCAAACTTCCTTGTGTTTGTTTGCCATTAGAAAGTTGGTCAACGGAAAACACTTTCCAGTCAAAGGAAAATTTGGCTTGATTTTCAGAAAAGTGTTTTCCTGGAAAATTTGGGCGGAAAACACTTTTCGGAAGTTGCGAAAAAATTAGAAATGACATTATTTGCTGATTATATCAAATTTGATCCTCAAACTTTTGATTGTTATATATAATTTGTTTTGAATATTTATTTTTCAATTCCATCTCTTAAAATTTAATTTTTATATTAATTTTGGTCCTTATTTTTATAATTGCTATTTGCTTTTTCCTTATCATTTTTTTATTGAAATTTTTTATCTATCAAATTTGATCCTCATTCTTTTGATTGTTACTTATTTTATTTGAAATAATTTATGAAATATTAATTATTATTATTTTAATTTCTTCACCTTTCATTTTTTTAAAATTTTTAGATTTGATTTCTATTATTTTGATTATTATTTATTTTATTTGAGATAATTTATGAAATTATATATTTTTTTAATTTCATTCTCATTCAACTTTTTAATTTGTAAGATTTGTTCCTCATTATTTTAATAAACTTAAGAAAAATAAAACATTAATAAGTTACTTTCCAACTCATTTTTCATGATATAACCAAATACTGCAAAGTGTTTTCCAACTTATTTTTCATTATACTACCAAATATCAGAAAATACTTTCCTGGAATTCACTTTCTCAGAATTTACTTTTCCCAAAATTCACTTTTTTAAAAAAATCTATTTTCCAGCAAACAAACGGGGTTTAGTCCTTTTCAAATGGAAAGTGGGAACTATAGGAATCTTTGTTACTTCGACTTCAGTAATGTTAACGCGTGTACCTAGTTATTGTGGAAACTTGGCAAAGGATCTCGAGGAAGAAAAATGATTGCATTGCTAATAATTTGGAAGAGAGAATTCTTTCACTGAATAGAAAAAAATATTATTTTTAAAATAACAAGAAGTAAATTTAAAATTAGTATTTTTTAAATAAAAAACTAGAAATTCCTGATAATATTGAATAAAAAATAAAATACAAAAATTATTATAGAAGTTTAATAATTCTGAATAGAAATAAATAAAATTTCTAAACTAAATAAAAATATTTGATAAAAATATTTTCTATCCCAAAAATTCTTATATCAAAATGTCATTTATCATATTTTATTGATAAATAATAAAAGACATGACATACAATTAAACTATGTTTGAAATAAAATTGATAAGAGACATGACATACAATTAATGATGGGATGGCATATAAAAATGATTAAATTGAGATTTTTCAATTACCTTTAAACATATCATGATTTTAATCAGCGGATAATAATATATTTATTTTATTTTTTAAGACTAGAATATTATTTTCAACTTAACCTATATATATAAGATCTTTTTGTATTTAGATTAAGCAAGAATAATAATGCAAATCAATTAAGAAGAATTCTAGCCTCATTTCTTTTCATATTCATATTTATTTTTATGTTAATTGAATTATTTTAACAGATATATCATGTAAATTATAAAAAATATATTTAATTTTCTGATATATATATATATATATATATATATATAGTAATAACAATTAAATGATAGTAACGAGAAAATAGAAATTAGTTTGAATAAATGGTAGCAGTTTCTATCATGATATATCTAGGAAGAAGTTCGAAGAATAGAATAAAGTCAAATATTCTTAATAATAATAAAAAAGAGAACACATTCTTAATAAAAAAAAATAGAACACAGAAAGAAATAAAATATGTTTGTAATAAATATAAAAGATGGATGAAAATATTAAAGAATAAGAAAGAGATATAGAATCTCTTTGTAAATTTTCTACAAACTTAATTACAATTATATTATAATTTCTTTCCTAAAATTATTCAAAATATATTATTAGAATTACATAATACTCGGTTTTAATATATAATTAAAGAGTCTTTCCTGAATCAAATAATAAAAATATCGTATAACTCTTTTGGATGAATTGTTAGGTAGGGACTGTTTGGGGTCCTGACATGGCTGATTTTATTTGAATATATTATTTAATTAGTGTTGACTCTACTATTGCTGCATTGACGGGAAATTTCAGTATTCCATATCCTTGCTTTACTCTGCAGCTGACTTCTCTGTTCCATTCCTACCATTTCATAGCTAACTCTTTGTTATATTTAACTTACTCTTCTTTGCTTCTTGTTCGTAACGATAACTTGAAAGCCTTACGTTCAGATAGATAATCATTGACCAGTTCATCCTATATCATTCTATTTAATTTAGAAATGCAGAAAGAAAAACGCAAGCAATCCAAAGATGAAGAAATCGATTCATCCTCGCGAAAGAGAAGAAAAGCTGACCTGTATGTTAAGGGCTGGGGTGGACTGGGGTGGACTGTAGCCCAGGTGAAGATTTTATTAATATTTTTTGACTAGTTTTATATAAAAATAATTTGTTATTTTTGATTGAGTTATTAAAAAATTCTAAAAATTTACATGAAACCTTCTAATATGATGTTTTATCTTGAGTTAAAATTTCAGAATTTTTTAAAAAATTCAGAAATTTGATGAAAAATCACAATTTGATCAGTTTTACGTATGTTATTGGGCGTAATTTTCAATCCGACCATCAGATTGAGCTGAAAGTTTACAAGGAATCTTAAAATATATTGAATAAAATCTGGTTAAAATTTTAGAATGAACGGAGCTTGGCAGTGCTAAAAAAAAAGAACCGTTAAATAAAAACAAAACGACTCATTAAGAGTAAAATGATTATTTGCCATTAAAAAATAAAACAAATCAGCTCTTCCTTTCTTTTATATGTTGCCAACTAGGCAGAAGCAGAATAGGAAAATAAAGGAAAGACAAAGTTCGAGAGAAATAGAGAAAAGTATGGGAAAAACATAAAAAAAAATCCAAGAAAAAAAAAATAAGAAAAATGAGAGAATAACTTTGTAAACTTAAAAAGTCCAACTTATGAAACACTAATCTAAGAAATCAAGTGAAGGAAGGAGGAATTGAGAGAGGAAAAAATTTAATTACTTTGTTTTTTAGTTGACATGAGATTGTTATTTTATCTCGGTTGAAGGGTTGTTACAATATCAATTCAGATTTTATTATAGATGAATTATATTCCATAAAACATCGAAGGATACAACTTTAATATTGAGTTTATTTTTACTTTTACTTCAATTTTATGTACTTTTAAATTTATTTTTTAACATTTTAGATAGTATATTTGAATTAAAACTTTATTATTAACTTTAAAAATTAATATATATAAGTTAATAATTGATTTTAAAAAATATTTATATATTTATTTAATAGCCCAGGGTAGAAAAAATTCTAGGCTCCACCCTTGAGTAAGCCTATATAAAGAATACAATTAACCTCATTTCAATATCATAGCTTTGGAATTTCATAGCTAACTCTTTGTTATATTGCTCCATTGGTAATTGACTGTGCCTTGATTTCTGCAGCTGCCATGACAGAGCCAGAGTCTTCTCGATCTAGACCAGAAGGGGCCTATGATGTCTTCTTGAGTTTTAGAGGAGAAGACACTCGCAAGACGTTTACTGATCATCTATATGCTGCCTTAGTCCAAGCAGGAATCCACACTTTTCGAGATGATGATG
>Ga0325410_1004822_pt1 | contig 15026 bp, 10 predicted proteins | sample PopdelMetagenome_16_FD_206182 | JGI IMG/M metagenome (GOLD analysis project Ga0325410, IMG submission 206182) | Populus deltoides microbial communities from Bellville, Georgia, United States - Xylem-PdIQD-R3 | ecosystem: Host-associated > Plants > Phyllosphere > Stem > Wood/Secondary xylem... | reverse complement strand
CCGCTGCCACCGTCCCTATCCACGGGCCCGTGGACCTCCTCACTCGACTGGACTCACCCGACCCGAATTCCAAGCTCAAGGCACTCAGAGAAATAAAAAACCAGGTAATCGGTAATCGCACCAAGAAGCTCTCTTTCCTCAAGCTCGCCGCCATTCCAGCTGTCGCCTCTATCCTCTCCTCCACTGCCGCCGAAGCAGACTCCCAATTAGCCAATGCTGACGTCAGCTTCACCAACATTATTGTCCACTCAGCTGCGGTTCTCGGCAGCTTCGCTTGCGGCTTCAATGCCGGCGTCCGAGCGGTCCTTAAAGCTGACGCTTTTCTAGCCATATTCGGATCCTCTCCAATCCCGATAAGAAAGTAATCATGCTCTTTGTTTTATTGAAAGCTTTAAAATTTATTGACTGGGAATCTTATTTTGTTTAGAAAGGAATTTAAACTATACATAAACTACTTATCGGTGCTAAATATTGAAAATTTTGTGTTTAATGCTTAAATTTGTTTATAATAATGCTGCAATTTCATAAAATCACTGCATTGATGGAGTTTGTGCTTGGAATTTCTTTATAGAAATGTTTAATCTTAATTTTTTAAAGCTGCGTTTGATTTCAGAAAGATGAAAAAGAGTGGATATAATCAGTGCAATTTTTTCTCTGCTTACTGAAGGAGTTCTTAATCTATGACTGATTGTGTATGGTTAATTTGAAATTTGTTGGGAATTTTCCTTTCGTAAGGTAAATGGGTTTTGTTTGATCTTCAGGTGGTGGATGCGAGTGCTCTTTCACTTAGAGTGATTTATCATTCGAAATTGGCACCGAAGTATGAGTTTGTTCAAGGAAAAAAAACATGGAATTCCTTATTTCTTTACTTAATAGCGATAATGAAAATGTTACTGGGCTCGGTGCAAGTATCATTACACATTCTTGTGAGACAAGTGTGGAGCAAAGGGCATTATGTGTTGCTGGGGTTCTAAAAAGTTAATTAGCCTCCTTGAAGGTTCTATAAGCCAGAAAAATGCTAGTTTAGAGTCGCTGGCTGCAGTCTTTAAGAACAATCCTGGGGTCATCTCTAAATTCACGGGACTTAAAAATGAAAGAGCTGTTGAAGGCTCTTTAAGTCAGAGAGATGCTAGTTTAGAATCTTTGGCCACAGTTCTTAAGAACAATCCTGAAGCTTTCTCGAATTTTGTGGGACCAGAAAGTGGGAGTGTTTTAAGCTCTATAATTGAATTAACAAGGGATAGATATCGCCAGACAAGGTTGCTTGCCTGCATGTACCTGATTGTCATAAGAATGCTTCTCCTAATTATATGCAAGTGACCATTCCACTGCTGCCAATTTGCAACTTCTAATATACTTCTAGTTACACAGGTCTTGAACCAAGTGATTGATGCGCACCTATGTCTACGTCTTGCTGATAGAATGTCATTCAGAACTTGTGTGCAGGTTACTTCAAGAATGAAATTGCTTGTATAGAGCTCACTGATTCCTTGTTGGAAAGCCTTATATATGGTAATGATTATAGTTTCTACAACTGTTAATTCCTTATGGTGATTTGGTCCGTTCAAGCATAATCCGGTATCACAATTGAATTTGCACCACAGACCCTGAGCCTTGTGTTCAAGAGCAAGCTTTGGCCCTTGTTCGGAATCTTGTTGATGGATGTATAAAGTCCATTGAGTATGTGTTTGCTGAAGATGGTATTCTATTAGATGCTGTTGGAAGGCAATTACACAATGCTTCACACGAACTTGGAATACAGGTTAGAAGTCTTTTACACTCTCTCCTTAGATGTTGTTGGCAACTATTATTGTAACTTTTTAACTGCTACATGGATGATGAGTATCCATGTAACATCCTCAAATTATAATGTCATGAAATCTCACATATTTCTTTATGAATATCAAGCATTAAATAATATGTCTAAGATTATGGAATTTATTTATTTTTTTAAATTTCAGCAGAGTTTTTTCTATTTTTATTGGTACCAAGTTATCGACAACACTTTTATCATATGTCATTACAACTTCCATCTTGATCCAATCATCCTGGATCACATCCCATTCATCAATCAATCACTCAATACTTATACTTATCAATATATTCAAGTCTCATAATATCAATTAATAAGTCAACATAAAAGAATTACTAAAACAAATTGAAAAATAAACAATTTCATCACTAAAGAGTAATAAATGTTAACTAACTACATATATGCATTTAGACTAAATGAATAGAATATTAAGATTAATAGTCATATTGTCTTAAAACATCTAATATATTCTACTACTTTATATTATAATTTTGAAAATGATTTAGTCATACTACCATCTATACATATATATAATACATCCATTACATACTACACATCTTCTATTTGATTTTTACAACACAAAGGTTTTCAAAGAAAATAAAAACATAAATATTACATTTCAAAATGATAATTCATAAACAGAAAAATCCTACATCACCTCATGGTGCACCTGTTTCAACAATAACCATATTAATTAATTTACTCAATATTTTAGTCATATATTAATTATTTTACTCTTAACCTTTGAAATTTAATACTTCTAACTTTAATCAATTAATTCACACAATCTTTTCAAAAATTAAATATCCAACCAACTCATCTCGATTGCCAATAATTCTAGTACTTTCATATAATTACTCACAAAATAATTATGGTACTTTCATATAATTACCCATAAATTCGGTTAACCTTCCTCAGTTACCATTAAATTCGGTAATTCCATACGAATTACTCAGCATTCGGCTAACCTCTTTTGCTAGCCAATCAATTCGGTAATTCCATACGAATTACCCCATATTCAGCTAACCTCTTTGTTAACCAATAAACCCGGTAATCTCTTAATTACCCATGAAATCCGGCTAACCCATTTTGGTTGCCAAAATTAATCCGGTAATTCTATATGAATTACCCAGCATCCGTCTAACCTTTTTTGTTAGCCAAATAATAATTCTGGTAATTTCACATAAATTACCAATAATTCTCATTTCTAATAATCACTCAATTATTCATTCTTTTAACATCAATTAAATAAACAACATAGATATATAAGGAAAGCTAATAATTACAAAATAAGGTGATAAATCACCTACCTTCTGCTTGTGATGGCCTAGCTCCTCCTGTCTGATGACCAGCTCCATACGTAACTCCTGAATCAATCAAATATCATTATATCATTAGTCCATCAATATTTTTCTTACGTGCCGAAACGCAAAGCACACAATTCTTTTTTAATTTGTTCGGATAAAAATTCATTCTCAAACATAACATCATCATTTCACATACAACCATATATTTAAATCAAGTTACTTCTTTTCTTGCTTTATTTTCATAATTCCTCCATCAAATAATCCTTCTATTCTTTATGCCTTCACATCATATTATTTATTTTATCTAAACATCTCGTCTTCATGCTTTTTTTTTAACTAGTTCAATTCTCTTTTAAATTGAATTTACTTAATTCTCTCAACTTTAAGGCTATTTCTTCATTTAGTCTTTCTTACATATTTTAAATATCATGATTAAACATAGTTTCCTAAACATTAACATTAAAAGTCATTCCTCCACTTTTTCTTTATTTGGCCGAATGTTGTCTTCCTTTTCCTCCCCAAGATTTTTCTTCATTTACTTGTTATTTCAACTTGTTTTCATGCTATTCCACTTCATCATTTTTCCTTCCCCTCCTAATTTCCCCAAATTCCCATAAGAACCCTAAGTTCAAGAATCAAGGATTTAAGGAAAATTTCATGAAATTACATCCTAACTCAATCAAGTAAGCTTAAAAACATCTAAATCAAACATTAAATCCAAACTTCTTATGCTTACCAATTGACTTTCTTCCAATTTCTCCTCTCCCAAGGTTAGCCAAATTCCCTCTCTCAATTCCTCCTTCCTTCACTTGATTCTTCCTTAGATTAGTGTTTTATAAGTTGGACTTTTTAAGTTTACAAGGTTATTCTTTCACTTTTCTTATTTTTTCCTTGGTTTTTATGTTTTTCCCTTACTTTTCTCTCTCGCGTTTTCTTTTTCCATTCCGCTTCTGCCCAGTCGGCAGCATATAAAAGGAAGGGAGAGCTGATTTGTTTTTTTTTTTAATGGCAAATAATCATTTTGCCCTTAATGAGTCCTTTTGCTTTTATTTGACGGTCCTTATTTTTTTTTGTTAGCAATACCAGGCCCTGTTCATTCTAAAATTTTAACCAGATTTGATTCAATATATTTTGAGGTCCCTCGTAAAATTTCAGCTCAATCTCATTGTCGGATTGAAAATTACACTCAATAACATAAAACTAGTAAAATTGTGATTTTTCATCAAATTTCTGAATTTCTCCAAAAATCTTGAAATTTTAACCCAAGCTAAGACATCATATTAGAAGGCTCCACATAAATTTTTAGAATTTTCTGATAACCCGATCAAGAGTTACAAAAAAAAGAGGTGGGGTTGGATGAAATACTTGTAGTAAAGGAGTTTCCAGATGTATTTTCAAATGAGTTACCAGGGTTACCTCTTGTGAGGGAGGTAGAAGTTTCTATAGACATATTACTTGGAACCACACCTATAGCTCAAGCACCATATCAGATGGCTCCTGCAGAGTTTGCAGAGTTAAAGATACAGTTACAAGAACTATTAAATAAAAGATTCATATGCCCTAGCATATCACCTTTGGGAGCTCCTGTCTTATTTGTTAAAAAGAAAGATGGGACATTTCGACTTTGTATAGATTACAGACAACTTAATAAGGTGACTATTAAGAATAAGTATCCTTTTTCATGAATCGATGATTTATTTGATCAGCTAAAAAGGGCATGTGTATTCTCAAAGATTGATCTAAGGTCAGACTATCACCAATTGAGGATAAAGGAGCAGGATGTACAAAAGACAGCCTTTAAAACTTGTTATGGACATTTTGAATTTGTGGTAATGCTATTTGGATTGACAAATGCCCCAGCAATATTCATGGACTTGATGAATCGGATCTTTCGATCCTACTTGGATAAATTTATAGTGGTGTTTATTGATGACATATTGATATACTTTTCACAGATAGAACATGAACATCATTTGAGAGAAGTCTTAGAGATCTTGAGGAGGAATAAATTGTTTGCAAAGTTAAGTAAATGTGAGTTTTGGTTGAATGAAGTGGTCTTTTTAGGGCATGTGATATAGGGAAAAGGAATATATATGGATCCAAAGAAGATAAAAGCAATAATAAAATGGGAAAGACCCACAAATGTGACTAAAATTCATAGTTTTCTAGGTCTAGATGAATATTATAGAAGGATTTTCAACAATAGCTTCTCCGATGACTTGATTAACTCGAAAGGAAGTTAAATTTGAATTGTCAAAGGAGTGTGAAGCTAGTTTCTAAGAGTTAAAAAAAAGGTTAACATCAGCTCCAGTGTTAGCCTTGCCAAAAGGGACAAGAAGAAATTGTGGTGTATAGTGATGCTTCCATTAAGGGTTTAGGATGTGTACTAGTGCAACATGGAAGGGTAATCGCTTATGCATCTAAACAGTTGAAACCGCACGAAGTAAATTATCTTGTACATGATTTGGAGTTGGCAGCGGTTGTATTTGCATTGAGGGTATGGAGACATTATCTGTATGCAGCACAAGTGTAGATTTTCACAGACCACAAAAGTTTAAAATACTTGATGGCGCAAAAGAAATTGAACATGCGACAAAGGAGGTGGATGGAACTAATCAAAGATTATGATTATGTCATTGATTATCATCCGGGAAAAGCAAATGTTTTAGCAGATGCCCTGAGTCGGAAGAATAAAGCTTGGATTACTTGTGAAAGGAGATAGAGAACTCTTGGAATTGGGTAAATTGAAGGTGCATTTGAGTATGAATTCAGGGGGATGCTTATTGGCAAAGTTAGTATTACAGTTTGACATGAGAGAAAGGATTCGAAAGGCTCAGTTTGTTGATCCTGAAGTGATGAAAGAAATGGATAAGTTGGAGTCAGGCCAAGAATCATTGTTTCAAGTATCAGAAGATGGGATGGTGGTGCTGGGAAAAAGAATATATCTACCCGACAATGAAGTTTTGAAAGGTGATATCTTGAGGGAAGCTTATTAATCTAAACTGGCAATTCACCCTGGAAGCACAATGATGTATAGAGATTTGAAGGAGAGTTACTGGTGGCAAAAAATGAAGAGGGAGATAGCAGAATACATGGCCAAGTGTACCATATGTCAGCAGGTGAAAGTAGAGCATCAACAGTCGGCTGGAGAATTGCAACCTCTCCCAATTCCTGAATGGAAATGAGAGAAAATTACTATGGATTTTGTATCTGGGTTACCTAGAAGTAGAAAAGGAAATGATGTAATATGAGTGATTGTGGATAGATTGACAAAATCATCTTTATTCTTGTCTATGAAGATGGGGATTCGGTTGAAAAACTAGCCCAATTATATTGTGTTTCATGTTTCGATGCTGCGGAAAGCAGACTTGGATCCTGCACGAATTTTGCCACAAATTATGATGGAAGTATGGGAAGATTTAACTATGGAGGTATAGCTTGAGCATATTATGGACTGAAGTATAAAGGAATTACAAAATAAAAGCTGTTAGTAAAGGTATTATGGAGAAACTCTCAAATAGAAGAAGAAACCTGGGGGAGAGAGTCAGAAATGAAAAAGAAATATCATGAATTATTTTCTTACATAGGTATGAATTTAAATTTCAAGGACGAATTTTTTTATAGGAGGGGAGAATGCAAATCCTCTAGGCGAAAAATCATAAATTGACTAGTTTTATGAAGAAAACAAATTCATAACTCTTGATCGGCTTATCAAAAAATTCTGAAAATTTTCATGGAGCCTTCTAATATGATGTATTAGCTTGGATTAAAATTTCATAATTTTTGGAGAAATTTAGAAATTTGACGAAAAATCATAATTTCACCAGTTTTACGTTGTTGGGCGTAATTTTCATTCCGACCATCAAATTGAGCTAAAATTTTACGAGGGACCTTAAAATATATTGAATCAAATCTGGTTAAAATTTTAGGTTGAACGGAGCTCAGTAGTGCTAACAAAAAAAAAATAAGGACCATCAAATAGAAGTAAAAGGACTCATTAAGGGCAAAACGGTTATTTTCCATTAAAAAAATAAAACAAATCAGCTCTCCCTTCCTTTTATATGCTGCCGACTGGGCAGAAGCGGAATGGGAAAAGAAAAGGCGAGAGAGAAAAGTAAGGAAAAAACATAAAAACCAAGAAAAAAATAAGAAAAGTGAGAGAATAACCTTGTAAACTTAAAAAGTCCAACTTATAAAACACTAATCTAAGAAAAAATCAAGTGAAGGAAGGAGGAATTGAGAGAGGGAATTTGGCTAACCTTGGGAGAGAAGAGAAATTGGAAGAAAGTCAATTGGTAAGCATAAGAAGTTTGGATTTAATGTTTGATTTAGATGTTTTTAAGCTTACTTGATAAAGTTAGGAAGTAATTTCATGGAATTTTCCTTAAATCCTTGAACTTAGGGTTCTTATGGGAATTTGGGGAAATTAAGAGGTGAAGGAAAAATGATGAAGTGGAATAGCATGAAAACAAGTTGAAAGAACAAGTAAATGAAGAAAAAGAACGAGTAAATGAAGAAAAATTTGGGGGAGGAAAAGGAAGATGACATTCGGCCAAATGAAAGAAAAGTGGAGGAATGACTTTTGATGTTATTGTTTAGGAAACTATGTTTAATCATGATATTTAAAATATGTAAGAAAGACTAAATGAAGAAATAGCCTTAAAGTTGAGAGAAATAAGGAAATTCAATTTAAAAGAGAATTGAACTAGTTAAAAAGAAAGCATGAAGACAAGATGTTTAGATTGTGCTTGAAAATAGTTCTTACATATGTTTAGATAAAATAAATAATATGATGTGAAGGCATAAAGAATAGAAGGATTATTTGATGGAGGAATTATGAACATAAAGCAAGAAAAGAAGTAACTTGATTTAAATATGTGGTTGTATGTGAAATGATGATGTTATGTTTGAAAATGAATTTTTATCCGAACGAATTAAAAAAGAATTGTGTGCTTTGCGTTTCGGCACGTAAGAAAAATATTGATGGACTAATGATATAATGACATTTGATTGATTCAGGAGTTACGTATGGAGCTGATCATCAGACAGGAGGAGCTAGGCCATCACGAGCAGAAGGTAGGTGATTTATCACCTTATTTTGTAATTATTAGGTTTCCTTATATATCTATGTTGTTTATTTAATTGATGTTAAAAGAATGAATAATTGAGTGATTATTAGAAATGATAATTAATGGTAATTTATGTGAAATTACGGAATTATTATTTGGCTAACAAAAGAGGTTAGCCGGATGCTAGGTAATTCATATAGAATTACCGGATTGATTTTGGCAACCAAAATGGGTTAGCTGGATTTCTTGGGTAATTAAGAGAATTACCGGGTTTATTAGTTAACAAAGAGGTTAGCTGAATATGGTGTAATTTGTATGGAATTACCGAATTGATTGGCTAACTTGATTTTAGGAATGGATTGGCTAGTAGCATATAAAGCTCAAATAGATTGTTTTACAAAAGTAGTAACTCTTCAGGGTGAGGGAGGTAGAAGGGTGGAGTTTAAAGGAGAAAGAAATGTCATACCGAATAGTATAATTTCGGTAATGACTGCTGGGAAACTACTAAGAAAGGAATGTATAGCCTATCTTGCTTATGTAATAGATTATGATTTTTTGCCCAGAGGGTTTACAATCCATGCTGTATGATAGTGAAATGTTGTGATATCTGGTTTGTCATTTCAGTTACTAATTGTTATTGTAACTGCTTAACTGTTGTGGATGGTGAGTCTTCTATTTTTGCAAAAATTGTTTTAAACATAGCCGTCATCTGATGTTGTAATCAAGCCATGCTGCTTAACTAGGGGATGATGTCTGTCACTTTTGGCATTATCATGATGGTATGTGGATGAACATTTTCCAGTTCATCAGCTTTGTTCTTAATGAATAGGGTTGTTTTCAGATACTTTGGTTGCATTTATGATCTTTCAGTTGAAAATGTCCAATTAGTTGCTTTACATAGCTGTGGATATGATTGGTTGTCTTTACAATGTCAAAACCATGAGTAATATCTATGTGTGCGGAATTATAGAATGTAGAAACAATTTGATTCGATCAGTTGGATTGCTGCCACACCCAATAAAGGGTGTAGCCTAAGCTTTTTTTCGTTAAGTTCAATTGATCCCATGAGTGCTGAATGATTTTTAATAACTTTTTTAGAAAAAACTAATGGACATGAAAGAGGAAAAAATTGCAAAACATGCACATGCATTATAACAGAACATCGATTGAAAATTGTAAGGAGATTCTTGCGTGTACATCCACCACATGTATTATTATGTGTTCTTACATTCATCATTATATGTATTCATTCCAAAAGGTTTCTTCTTTGTTTGTTTTTTTTTTAAATGTCATCACTGTTTCTGATTTATCAAAAATAAAACTGTAACTTGATGTTCACTTGAGATTGTCACCTCGGCATCTGATTTATCAGAAAAGAAAACAGTGACTTGATGTTAAATTGAGGTGCTCTTTCCATGTCCTTAGCATTGATCATGAAAAGAAACTTCTCGCAGGACTGTCACATATTAAAACTGTTGATCTTCTTGCTCACTTTGCTAATCATCATAGTTGTTTCATATTTTAAGGCACATCAATGATTTTCCATTGAAGGTAGAGGCTGACAAGCTTGAAGATTGCAAGTTCCACATTGAAAATTTAGACATGCATATTGAGAAATTAAACAATACAAGCTAGTGTATTGTTGAAGGATAATGAACATACAGGGACACAAACAACTTGCATTCTACATGGAATTTGTTATTTATAAGAAAGTCTTGACATCATTGATAAAACATGGCCGCATGAACATACACCTTTCCTAATAGTAGCAAGAAATCTCAGAGACACCATGGTGCATTAGTTATTAAACATAAATAGGTTAATTATCTTGCTGTGTGATGGTTGGTTGTCTTTTATGGTTAGCGGGTATTAATCTGTGAACTCTGGGATGAGGGCAAATCTCAGCTCTATCATCGAGATGAACTTTTGCATTTCCATGTGAAGATTGTTGATATGCAAGTAAAAATGTCATTTATCAAGTAAGCTCAGTAAAATGTCGGCAGGGGAAACAAGACTAGTTTATATTAACAAGACATTTCTGACATGTGCCTACAACTATATGCTGGATGATTTAATTTGGTCTCTATGTTTAATCTGTCCACTTTTTGAATTATGAAGAGCATTGGGAAAGGTAACATATTGTGCAACTATTGTTTCTGCCAATCATGATTGAAACCATGCAAGAAAAAAGTGGGTCTCGGGGGAATTTACAGTGTACTGCTGTTTATAGACTGCTAATAGATAATTAAAATTCTTATCATGTAGGGAATGTATCTTCTTGGCAACGTGGCAAGTGGAAATGAGTTTCATAAGGAAATAGTTATGCTGCAACTTTTTGTCCGAACAGATAATTGAGCCCAATCTTTCATGATCAATTTCTTGCAGTGTAGTGATAGCAGGTTACGTACAGCTGCTGTCTGGATGATAGTAAATCTCACATTCCCTTGTCCTGGTGCATTTGGTCGGCTAGTACAACTTAAGAATGCGGGCATAGTATCTCAAATAAGGAACATGGTTAATGATTCCTGCCTTGACGTGAAGGTCACTGAACTTATACCTGAGTTTGGAACACCCTTTTACTCGTTTTAACTGTTTTACTAATGTTCCAGTACTATATTTTTTGCAGCTTCGTGTAAGAACAGTGATGACTCAGTGGATGACTTTTGGTGATGGCCTCACATGATCATCTGTATGCATCCCTTGAATGTAGCACAAAGAGGAGAGATAAATGCAGAACAATCTTTGGTCTTGACCTTATTTTGTAAGATATGTCCAGCATTTCTCTGGAAGCTTGAAACATTATGCTGCAGTTAAGGTTGGTGCTCATTTAAATTGACTGGGTTGTGATGGTATATTTAATTGGTAATTTTCTCTCCTTTTCGATGGACTGTCATTGGACAAAATCTTTTATTTGTTTAAATTAGTTAATTTATTTTCCTTGGCACACAAGTAGCTCTGCTATAAAATTTACTTCCAGCAAATTGGTTGGACCGGTGTCAATTACTCGATTAATATAGCATCATATTGGCATGAATATACGCTCTTTATTCTCTACCTTTTCATTTAGTAGGTGAAGATGCTGGCATTAACCATAAACTATTTTGCTACATATTAGTCAATTTCCCTTCGAGTTTTAAATTGGAGATGGTGATTGCTAGTTATCTGAGCCATATTTCCTTCTGTTCAATTCTTTCTTTTGTAGGGATCACATTGCATTGCTTTCAGTTTTTCCAGTTAGAGAGCAGTGTGGTTCTCGATTTGTGGGGGCAGCAGATCCCTTTCCGTGATGCATTAATTTTTGTATGTAATCGATGATCCTTGTTGTAGCACATGGTATCAACTTGTAAATTAAACCACGACATCCATAAATACATACATGTTTTTTTGTAAATTAAGGATATATGCTTGTTCCTCGACTCTTCTTCTGAAACACAATGACTTGCTCTGTAAGTCCCCAAAAATCCATGTTTCGAAACCATGTCATGGAGTATGGTACACGAAAACCCTTCAATTAATTTAAATCCTTCTTTTTTATGGTATCTGGACTGATGAGTAATGTCTATATACAATATATTTATCATGTCTTGTTAACAGGAGAAAAATAATAGTATAAAGAAGACAATATTTGGAACCAAATGGGTTGATATTGAACCCAAGATAAACCTGCACTAAAAACACGACAGCAGACAGAAAGAGAGAATGAATATAAATCTGCATCCCTTCAGCCAATCTTCTCTGTGTTTGTGTCATCTGATGGCCATATCACAGTCTCTTTGAGCCGTTCACGCATCAACTCCAAGTTCTCATCAGAGATTTCTTTATATATCTCAGCATGATCACATTTCTACATCACAATAACAAGAAAATACCTTTTACATATTTGTGTGCTTAATTTACATGTCAAGGCAAAAGCGGCAGTCAATTACCTTAATCCATTTCCCATACAAGTGAAGGCGTGTGACCATCACTCTTTCTGCAAGGTCCTGCTTCTCCTGCCAGTAAAAAGGATGAATCCATTCAAATGTTGTTACTCTTACAATTCTATCCTCTATCTACCTGTCTTTGCTAAAATACATCATTCGTTTTAATGACCATGTGAAAATTACACTTGTTTGCTGAGAAAAATTGAGCGAAAAAAGCACATATATCTTGCATCTTGTGCCCTAAAAGGATGTCAAACGTAAGGCAAGCAATCAATTAAGCTAGTTAAGGGAAAATCCGCGTAGCGTCAAAATCTGGGGAAACTATTGAAGCAGTTTCAAGGTAATCAAGTTACACATAAAGGCTTACAAAAAGACTACCTTCACGAGAGAGCGAAGGAAACGCTTGCCATCTCCTGGCTTATTATGCACAACAAAACTGCCAAAATATAGAAATAAGCAAACTCAATAGGAAAAAAGGAATAGAACAATCACTAATCAGAATACTTGATAGATAGTCCAGCATGCACTTGATGAAAATGTTCATGTTATAATGGTTTCATGTCAACAGACAACCTGCATCTACAGTTAGGATATCTAGAAGTACCAGTGTTGATAAATCTATATGTCTCTCGTGTATTATTTTCAGTGCTTAAGTTTTCATGGATGAGAAACATGGGTGCTGCCTTTTTGACGTGAGATTCTCAACTTACAGAGCTTAAAAGCTAAATCACATCCATTCCATTTAAAAATAACCAAATGTGCGAAAAGGTGTTTGGTTGGAAAAATAAAAGGAAAACAAAGCGTAAATAAATAAGAAAGTTACTAGGAGAAGCATTGGTCTTGGCCCAGTGAAGACTCCACTTACTTATAAAACCATGTATATTGCGTTGGATTCATCTCGTAGAGCTGGTTAAGTACAGTCCTTACGGCTTTGTATGTGAAATAATTGAGTAGTTGCTGCAGGCAGGAGCATCTTGATCAGCATAAGAGAAAATTACAAAGCACTATCATTAACATAGGCATGTCAATAGTTATCAATGTTCTTGAAATTCATGGACAGAAAACTTTTATTTCAAAGAACAGGGAATTTTTATATCACACAATCCAGCAGTAACTGTAACTGTATATATCTCATGCTTCCAGAAGCAAATCAAAGAGGGAATTGAGATACGTACTACGGTTCTGTAAAAATTTATCAATCTAAGCTTATGATTTCTAAACGATCATTTGATTTGATATCCATTATGTTATTCAGTTGATAGCTAAGTTTATTATTTTTATAGTAGCAACTACTAGCAAAAGGAAATGTCTGTGACACCATGTTTAATTAGCTAATAATTTATGCAGCCATAGTCTTCTACATTCAGCATATTAACTTCCTTTGAGTTGCATTCCTTTTCCGAATTTAACTTGATGAGTTTTATTTAAGTAGGCTTTACGCTTCAAGACATTGTAACAGCAGCATATTTGGAACACAGACGTGAATTCATGATTATTGACATCTGAGTTTCATCATCTACAGGCCAAAATAGAGGAGGAGGGGGAGGGGGAGCTAATAAATGCATCAAACAACAATAAAAGCTTACCGTTTTGACATCCTCAAAACTATCCTCATATTGCCCCGCCAACTCGCTGACAATCACAAGTCCCCTATCCTTTCTCTGTTTCCTTGAGCTCTTACTAACGATTCCTGAAATAGCTTTTGATGAGAGCCTCCAATCATGCCATGAGTCCACGAAAGAACTCCCCAGTTCCACTGATCCTGGCCTTGTTAACTGCTTTCTCTTTATTGAACTCCTTTGCAAAGCCAAATCTCCACTGTTCTTAAGACCAATATTAGTTGTGGGCAGCGAATCCAAACACAAACATGGACTGGTGTGTGGATCCACCACAGATGAGCCCATTACAGATAAAGCTCCCACCATTTCTCTCCGCCGAATTTCAGCTTAAGGGAATCCTTCAGAAGTATATCAATACCCTAGTCAAGATTATGGCTGAGCTTGATGTTTCTTTGGTGTTAATGAATAAAATACAAAGATACCCAATAACAGAAATCAAGTAAGTGCAAATGGGTATCCAATAAAATGGGAGATACAATACACGTTTGTAGTCAAATACTCATGAACGGAAAGAGAATTAAGAGGGTGCTTGAAGAGAGAGAGGTATAATAGAGCAAGGAAAGTGGGAAGGATGTAAAAGGTGTGTTCTTTAGAAGGTGTGACAAGTCTAGACCAAACAAAATTTTGAGGTCCAAAATTCTCCAAGCCAGAAGGGACGAGGGGTTAACACGTTTAAAAATCAAAGTTTTACAGCTTCTTTTCTTGATTTCCAGAGTCTAACCAAAGTACCTGGACAGATTTTCTCTAATTCGGTGGCTCCCCTGTTCCACGTGTTATTTGGTGTATATGAACGTGTTAAAGTGAACAAGAAGCCTTGCATAATGCATAGTTCATACCGTTTAGGCTAGAGAGTTTCAAACGGTAACTCTATCTATGCCCACGCTCAACATTACAAGGTGGAACTGAGTCGCCGGACACTCCGAGTCACTGATGGAAATTGGAAGCTAGCGGGAGCAAAAGAGTTAAACGAAGACAGGTAGTGTTATTTTCGAGAATTACGTGGTCTCGACCAAACCATAGACTTGTGGACAGTGAAAGGATAGAGTTAGCGTGTGTATGCTTGTGAGATGCTCCGCGCTTGAACAGTCACACTCCTAAGTCCAAGAGCTAGCAGAAGCTACGGGCAAAATATCTTTCAATTCAATCCATCAACTTTGTGTGAAAAACATGGCTGTTTGTTTTCTTGTATGAACTATGAACAAGGTCAATCCATCCATAAACGGAATATAGAATAGAGCTTGACAGAGAATAACGATGCCTTGCGGTTTTATTAGCACACGAAAAAAAAACCTATT